>UEXM01000464.1_pt1 | contig 42832 bp, 61 predicted proteins | sample 1796661 | NCBI WGS metagenome assembly UEXM01 (sample SAMEA4772469, study PRJEB27181) | metagenome | reverse complement strand
TAAGAACGCCCCAAGATAGTGACCTTACACCCATATCCATCTTCATACTCAGCGGGAAACTCTGTTGGCGGTGTAAATTTACGATTAGTCATTGCTTTTCTCCTTTCATAAGTGCAGCCCATGATACAGGGTACAGTTTTCCCATCTCCTCACTAATGTTATCTGCAACTAACCTTGTCTCGTATTGCGTATCCTCTTTGCAACGTAGGCGACACATGTCAGCGAAGGCATCCAGTGAACCCGACCAGTACCACTCTGTCATAGTTGATTGTGGTAATACCATACGAGCCTGTTCAGGTGCTACTCCTGCATCAAGCAATGAGTTATACGCACAGAGTGCCTCATGTGGGCTGTCCGACACTATAGCATCATCAAGTGCTCCAAGTTTAACCTCACCCTCAGACCCTTGCTTCTTGTCAGCACTACGTCCACGCCATACGTCAGGCGCATAGAACTCAGGCTCATCATCGCAGTATCGCCTCGATATTTCGTTCCATCTCAAAAATTTATGCTTCACAAGTTGTCGTGCCACAAAGATCGGGGCCTTGATGTGAAAGCTCGCGAAGGCATGTCCGAATGGGCTGATGTGCTTGTGCTTGGCGAGGTACTTGATGAGCTTGGCGTCACGACCATCGACAACAGGCATGTCGCCAGACCAATCACCCATCTCTACCCATTTAGTCTCTGTGCAGTGTGACTTCTTACCAAAGCTAACCCGTGCTGCGTTAACAACGGACAGGTCACTGCCCATGTGGTCGATGTATGTTGCTGTAATCTGTGTCATTTGTCTAGATACTCCTTAAGTTCTGTGAAACCGCCAATATAATCACCAGTCGGGCTATAGATTTGAGGTACTGTTTTGAAACCTGCCTTTTTAATCAGGTCAAGAACCCATCGCTCCTCTTCGATATTAAACTCTTGGACATATTGATGTGCCTCCTTCAAAGCCTCTTTAGCGTTATCACAAAACACACAATTGTTACGGGTAATTACTGTGAACATCTCGTCTCCTTAAAATAGTGGGTAGAAGATATCGCCTTTAGCCTCCAGATCAAAAAGATGGTCTAGAAACTTTATTTCAATATCAGCCCGCTCAAAGTCACCTTCCCATTCAAGATCGTCAATCTTTCGCATTGTGCTGTTTATGATCCGCGTTAGTGGAACCACTGACTCATTATTGAGTAGATACATATTTAGCCCTTTCTTATAGCCTGACTATTGAATGTAGACACTGAGCAGTTAAACTTCAACAACATTATCAACAATTTCGACTTCGGCATCTCCATATGAGGTCTTTGTGCTCATTTGGTAGCCATCACCCATCATCACATATTCTTTAGCTTCTGCTGCATCATTAGCCTCAATCTCAATGACTTCCTCAATGATTGTACGTGGGTGGGTGGACGTAACTGTAACGTGAAATACTGGCATAGGTTTCTCCTTCTTAATTATCAATATAAAAGATGTGGTCACCGATCTTCCCTTCAAGTTCCATATGTGAGGTCCAATAGGGTTGAACGTAGGTTGCGTGGTAATGGGTCGCAGATAGCCCTGAGAAGCCCGTAGAGGCCCCTGAGAGCACCAAGTCTGCTCGTTGCTGTATGTCCCCCCATGAATGGTGTTTAGGGCGCTCAGGAAGCCCGTCATGAGTGAACGAGAATTGCTTAGGTTGCCACACAACCTCACAGACTGTGTCTGGATACCTAGGGGACTCAACGCGGTTCATGATAACCTGAGCAACGGCAAACTGACCGTCAACAGGTTGATTGCGGGCTTCGTAGTACATCGCAAGAGCGAGGCAGTGGGCGGCTAGCATTTTAGGTCTCCTCTGTGATTGTCAAGGTATAAATTTGATAAGAAGGACTTCCAAGAGGCCCGCCAGAAAACTCATTGACCACAATAATTGAATTATCGTCTACTTCAAACACCATATCACCAATTTCAAGGGTTTTTTCTACAATTTTAACGCGGCAGTTGAGGCCTTCTGCGATCGTACTGCGTTGCAAGGCCAATCCTTCATCTCTGCGGGATTGGGTGACTGCCACCAGAGCACCTAAGCACTCCCCATAACGCAGAAAACTCCAAAAGTTAAGCGAGGACTCGATAAAACTACGCATCATAGCCTCCCAAAAACTCTTCCAGCATCATGTCAAGGACATAATCGAAAGCCTGACTGTTAATTTCATGTTCGTCACTCACAAACAGAGCGCCGCTAGGTGTGTTGTCGAAAACAGGGGTATCAATATTAAGCATTTTGTCCATCCTTCCAGAGGTTTTGTGTCATTTTTTGGTATTCGATCATATCAATGAGGCGTTCGATGTCCGCTTCAATATCGTCCAAGGTGTTTAGGGTATCGCTATGGCTCGCGCCGCTCTCTGAGGCGTAATAGGCTATCTTTGCAATAGAGCGAAGCTCGCTGAGTACTTCTTTGGTGGTGTATTCATCCATCGTGTAAGTTTCCTTTTCTTGTAATCCAATTTGTCCAGCATTCTAGGCAGTGCCCTTGGCCTAAGAGACGGTCAATAAAACCTGAAATATTTAACCGCCCCTCACGCATTCGTTGATAATTGCGAGCGCTAAATGTTTGATTACTGTAACCCCCCAACAGGACGTTCAGCAATATTGATAAAGCGATCGCAACTCGAAAGAAATAAAGTTTCATACGCTGCCTGCCCAGTGCGAACAATCGTCAAAGGGCCCCTGCTCTGCCCACTGTTTGCGGTATGAAAGCAACAGGCAGTAAGAGCTTTGGGCGCGCTCTAGCTCACTTGTGTCTTTGTAGTTACGAACACGCTCCGCGATGTCCTCTTTGAGGGTATCACAAACCTCTTGGGCCCGCTCTGTGGTGGTCTTACGCCCCCAAGCTAGCAGCCCGAGCATTGTACGTGCATCAACGTCTCTGTTAACGTAATAATCTGTCGTGTGCATCAGTTTGTCCCCAATGTAACCTTTTGATTGTGGGCGCGGAGTGCTTTCCAGCGAACACCACCACGCGACATTTCAGGGTTCACATAGACCTTGCGGTATTCTTTCAGGACCCCGTTAGAGTTTATCACAAACAACTCGCCAACGAACAAGTCTCTAGATGTAAACTCGCGGATTATCGCAAGCTCTCTGACGTCAAAACGGTGCTTAGATGTTTTCACAACAACTCGGCCTACCTCGGGCTTGTAATAAACAGACGCTTCTCCTTCGCCCTTGATGTGGCTTAGAGCGGTCTCGTTGGCCTCTGTTGCCTGAGCAAGGTAATGGTGAACCGCGTCACTGTCTGTTGCACCCGTATATTCATAGGTAGAACCAAAGAAGCCTTTCGTTGTGTTGAAGTTGTCTGCGAGTGCAGGAGTTGTTGTTGCGGCAATCAAGGCCGCTGCAATAAGAGTTTTCATTGTGTTTCTCCTTAGATTATAGCTGTAAAAACTTGAAAGAACATAAACACAACGAATAACGCTGCGAGTATTAACGCCAATTCACCTGATTTAATCATTTTGATCGCCTCTCAGACCGCCGTTGTTTTTTCCAAGCCAGTACCCGAATGCTACAAGGCCAATCATAAGCCAGCCCTCTAGTCCGTAAAAGACTTCATAAAGTACGCTTTCCATTGTGCTTATCCTTCTGCCCCTAGATAATAAAAAACTTCACCGTTGTTTACATGTTCTTCTACAATACCTTCGCCCGCATCTATGCAAGGTTCACATATAAACGTGCCGCATTCAGTTGAGGTGTGTGTCTCATTTTCTGCGCATAGGTCGCAAATATGTGTGAGTGTGTTCATTGTACTAGCTCCTTATGCTGCAAAATATTTGTTTGTGGACATGTTAAAGGTCCAAGCGTTAGCCGCCTTGGCCTGTTCTGATGTAATCTCACGAATAGCACCCAAGCTTGCAAAGACCTCTTTCAGATTAACAGAGGCAACGTGTGCGGGCTGGCGGCTGTCTTGTGGTGCGACGAGGACCGCCTCTTGCTTGTCAACATAGCCTGAGGCCATAACGTGTGCCTCATAATCTGCGCGGGTCATGATATAGCTTGGCTCCAAGATACCTTCCCAGTAGCCAATCGCTTGCACCATGTTACCCTTAAGCTTGCCCATGCTACGTTGTGTGTCTACATGGCGCATAAACTTTGCGACTGTGTGTGTGTCCGAGTTGTTGTCGATTGCAAAAATTACGTTGTCCATTGTGTTACCCTTTCGCTGCGTTATGGGCTGCAACCCATTCGTTAATATCGCTTAACATGAATGTATCGTGTGCGTCAATCTCTTGCACTTTGTCCGCTTTGTAGACAATCCACTGCTCGCCCTTGCGTTGGCTAATGCCTACTTGAGGGTAACCTAGTGCATCTAGCAGGCCATTCAGGCGCTCTCTTGTGGTGACTGAACCCCAACCACACATGCTAAAAGCAATATCAGTGAGGCCAGTCTTGGGGTTCGGCTCGTCACACACCCAAGCAATCTTGTGACCATGTAGGTAAAGACCCTTGCCGTCAGTGCGTGTGCTCTTGATCTTCTTAGACTTGCCCTTGAGGAAAGCGTCTACAATCTCGTGTGTTACCTTGCGTGTCATGGTGTCTAGTCCTTTGTGTGTGTGTATTAAATGTTGAACCATACCGCGATAGCAGTAGGTATTGCGATTGATACTGCGAGCAATGCTAGAGCTGAGACCATTAGACCAAAGCCCCCATTACTAACAAGGCCGTGACTGTAGTGGCGAGAGCGGCTGCACCGATGCAGAGAATAAATTCTTCACGGTTGCGCTTGGCAATCTTCTGGCGGTTTGTCATACGTTTGCGATTTGTCATTTTGTTTCTCCTTAGGTTAATAAGAAACACACCTCATGATGTGCTTGTTTATAGCCTAATGGCTCCAGTTACCGCTGGACTAGCTCTGTTTTCTCAGATGTTCGCCACACCTCGCCGTGTGGATTGATCGGAGCACTTACGCCGCCACTTGTTGTATGCTCTTGGGCTAGTGGGTCCCCGTAATCAGTAAGCATCTTGTCGCTTCCGATGAGATAGAGATAGCAACGGGTCCAAATGATTGCAAGTAGAAAAGTGAATTTATTTGGATTTATTTTGGTTATCGTTTGTTTTCAGTGAGTTAGCATATAGAAACTGCTAAAACAGAGACCTAATGTAGGCCCCTAAGGATATGTGGCAGCATCTAATAGCATCACTCACAGCGTCTAGCAGCATCTTATAGCATCACATAAGCCCTTAATGCAGGCCCCTATGTGAAACTGCTGCAAGCATCATGCTGTAGCTCTATGTGAAACTGCTAGAACAGAGGCCCTAATTTAGGCCCCTGAGATAGTTGCAGCTGTAACTAATGGTAGCTTTGCGCATCCCGAAGGATACGCTTATAGATAGGACCGAAGCGGACCTATTGGTAGCTTTGCGCATCCCGAAGGATACGCTATGTTGCTCCGCTGCCTTAAGGAGCGTTAGGTTTCGATTAGGATAGGAGCTTAAAGGGGGGGCATGGGGGGAATCGCTGGCAGACTCTTGATGAATACCCCCTCAGATTTTTTAGTATTTTTTTAAAACCCTAGGGATCACCCACTGTTTCTTGTAGAAATCCTGACTGTTAATTGTAGTTATAATAATAAACAGCTGTCCCCAAGCAGCCTAATCGAATCCTAACATCGTCTTAAGGCTCTCGAATCCAAACCTCGAGGCTCAGCTCTCACTGTGATAATTGTTATTGTGATAATTGTAATGATAATTACCCTAGCAACCTAGGAACATTAAGGTAAGTTTATGACGCTGAGTGCTGCCCCCTACGGAGTGCTTTCCCCAGCATCATAAAGAAGCCTTAAGACTCTCTCTTTTCTTTAGTCTATATACTAGGTAGCTCTGAGTTTCCCCTCTATAGGGGGCTTTCATGCGCAACCAAGTTTTTATAGGTCAAATTACAGCCGAATTTTAGCCAATTTATAGCCTCTATTTGAAGCTTTTTAGCCTACTCAAAGCAGTCGATCCTGACTTCCTTTTAGGAGCATTCAGAGCCTTATAGATACCTGCTCGCCTAGAGAGCTCATCAGTCACCATCTTCTTCTTATACAACCCCAGAGCATCGTCACTATTCTGCTTCAGGATTCCATAATCGTTCCAGAACTGGACACCTAGAGCCAATACATCGAGTCTATCGTCATGCACCAAGGCCCCTCGTTCCTGCGTTAGGTGGGTCATCTGGTACATCATAGAATAGTAGATGCTTTTAGGATCACTCAGACCATACTCAATATCTCTCTTAATAGCACCATAGTCTACTACAAGTCGATGTTGGTTAAGCAATGGTTCGAGGGTATCAATTATCCTCTTTTCTTTCTGGATATTATTCCTCACCTCCTCAATCGCAACAGGATAGATAGCATTCATTACAGGAGCTAGGAGACTATTGAACATCCCGTCACCAAAGTTACTTTCTACCACAACCTTATTAACATTATATTCCTGAGCCTTCTCAGCTAAGAACACTAGGTTCTCTTCGATATAGCCTCCATGGAGTCCTCCGAAGTCAGGCACAAAGACTTTACCCAATAGGTGATTAACAATGCACCATGCCATCTCATCTTTACCTCGACCACTAGGGTCAACAGCAAGGATACTGCCTTCGTAGTTACCATAATCCTCCTGCACAGAGGGCCTCTGAAGCGTATCTCCCGTAAAGCCTACGTTAGGTAGCTCAGAGATCGAGTCCTTGCTCTGTGAGCTCCATACGAGCCTCGTAGGGGCTGTCTCATAGGTCAGATCAGTTACAATCAAATCCTTACTCTTCAGTGGATACTTCTCAGCATCACTTAGTGTAGTATCGAGTTGGAATTGTAGTTTGAACCCAGAGCGTCCGTAGGACAACTCACGCTGCATAAGGTCTTCATCAGAGAAACGACTATCAATAGATTTACCAACGAGGTTTGGATCAGAGGCTAATCGTTGTTGGATGTAATCCGCAAGACAACCTTTGTAAACCGATACATCCTCAGGGTACTTCGCTGGGAAGATACGGGTCACATAACCCTTCTCAATCATCCTATTGTAAATACTCTCAGAGGACTGGGGTGTACCAAGCACAAGAATCTGTGAATCGTTACCAGTCTGTAGGATAGCTTCAAATTCAGCTGCCTGATTCAGTAGGTCCTGCCTACGCTTCTCAGTGGCTGAGTTCTGCTGGCCTTCAATATCGTCTGAGATCAGCAAAGACGCACGGTTACCCTGTAGCTGCGAGGTAATACCCAAGGATTTTACCGAGGGCTGTACAGATACGTCACAACCATTAACATCGAATGCAATCACAGAGGATCGCTGGTCGGGTCGTGGTTGTAAATGTTCCAATATAGGCATCGTATCAATTAGCTTGCGTATAAAGATCGCAATAGCATCAGAGTGTGACCCCGATTGTGATACAATCAAAATCTTTTCGTTGGGATTACGTAAGAGACGCCAAGCGACGAACGCACCTGTCTCCCATGTTTTACCAATACCTCTCAAGGCCTGCAACACAGAGCGTTTGTGACCCTCCTGAAGGAAGTCCGCAATGTAATACTGCATCTCCGTAGGAGGAGGTAGTCGTAGGTGTTCCCACGTAAGCTTTAGGAAGTACTTAAAGTCTCCAATCGCTCTCTTAATTTCTTGTTGTTCCATATGTTCTCCTATTATCTCTCAGAGCCACGGAGAGGCCCGTACAGAGCCTTCAGGCGTTCTAGGGTATGATGGGTCCCCAAAACGCCTGAAGGCCCTCAGAGAGGCTCTCAGTGAGTCTTATTGAGCATCTCGTCCACAGAGTAGGAAGTTTCCCTGCTCTCTGTAGCGATACGCTTGATGGATTCTGTAAGAGACATCATGCTCTCAGATTCCAGAATGTCTGCAGTAATCTCATTATCCTTTAGGAAACGGATTGCCATAGACAGTATTTTAGGATCGGCCAAGTCCCCTGCAAGTTGCTGTGCAACCATATTGTGCAGGTTATTGAGTTCATCCATACTTGCTTTTTTAGACATATTTAATCTCCTGTCATAACATCGGCCAAGCCAGCAAGGCCTTGCTTAACGCCAATCATAGTTGATAGTGGTAAAAGTCCAAGAGCTCTACGCGCTTCGTACTCAGTGACATCACGGTTTGGATCAATACCTTTACCAATCGCCATACCTGTGTTGTAGGCATCGTTGAGGTATCCTCCAGTAGCACCGAGGATGTTTGTAGTGCCTCCGCGAACGGGACGACCGCTTAGGGACTCTCCTGTAGCAAACTGACTGACTGCGTCTAGTCCCACAGGCAACATAGAAGCAAAGGTTGTCATATTGAATGTGTTTGCTGCAATGGCCTGAGGTGACATACGCTTCTCAAACTCATCGTCGTCAATCACACCAGCTGCATAGTCCAGACCGTTCTTTGCTGAGTAACCTAGGCCACCAACAATGACCATTTGATAGGTAATGTTTTTAAAGGCTTGCCATCTCTCGTAGCCACCACGTTGTGATTGACCCACCATACGACTGAACTGCTTGTTCCACGCGGTGAGCATATAGTTACGAAGGTTCATAGCCATTGAGCCCATTGCGTTGTCTTTGATGAGCTGACCACCTACTGTGAACTTACCCATCTGATCACCAATGTTACCACGTTGAATAGCAATGTTAGATACTCGACGCATACCGTAGGCAAGCTTCTGTGCAGTCTCTGCGTCTCCCCAGTTAGAGAGATTCAGGAGGTACTTATTTGTACCATCAGCATTAACTCGGACATTATCAAGGAGGTTAGCCTTTGATAAGTCATCTGTGAAGCCCATCTGATCCAGTAACCACTTATCACTAGCATTCAGGCGTTGTTTACCAGCCATCTTAGCAATACGGTTGTTAGCTGATGTAGCAAAGAGGGTCTCAAGTGCTGACGTACCTGACTTAGTACCGCCTAGGATATAAGCAGCTTCTGCAGCACGATCCGAGATAGCCTCTGCCGTAGCTAGACGTCCTTTGGTGCTACCTGCGGAGTACATGTCTTCAATACGAGCCGCTGAAGGCATCTGCAGAATCTCATCACCAAGGTTGTAGAAACTCTGGATTTCATCAAGAAGCTCTTGAGACTTGGGACCACGTAGTACCTTACTCATCTTAGCTAACTCAGGGATAGCCTTTACGACACTCACGACTCCGTTGGTTGCAACTACCTGAGCAAGTTCTGCACTCATCGCATACCATGTGGCCCCTAGCTTAGAGGCGCGTGTGAGGTTGTTCGCGATACGTGTAGCCTTCCAAAGATTTCCATCAGGATCATTCTTACCACTGATGTTTAGGAAGTCACCGATAACAGCATCAAAGTTAGTCAGGTCCCGCTTAGCAGCTGCATCCAGCTGTCCTGAGGGCCCTAAGAGCTCCTTTTCTACGTTGTTGCGTAGAGCTGCAAGCTCCTCACGGCTATTAACACCCATCTTACGGAGGGCTGTATCACCGCCCATCTGACGACTGTAGCCCATCCAAAGAGATTGGACATTGTTTTCGAGGTAATCGCTGAGCACATGCTCTGTGCCATCTGCCGAGATATAAGTAGCTTCGATATCTACATCACCACGTTTCTTTGTGGCAGATGCTGTACCTTTTTGGATACCTTTAGCTGTACGACGACCTTGTAGGGCCTTTTCCAGCATCTCAGCTTCTTGCTCATCGAGATCGAGGACACGCTGCACATCGTCAATGGCCTTACGGAAAGCGTTGTCTTCCATAATGAAACCAGCTTGACCTGCTCTCACCTGTGTTTTGGTGAGTGAGTCCACAAACTTCTTACCAGCTTCGAGTACTTTCTCATCTGTGAGATCGTAACCCAGCTGCTTCACAGCGCTGCGGATACCAGCGGCAAACATCTCTGATGCCCCTTCTTTACCCTTTAATCCAAACCTGCCCTCATTGATATCTTCAAGGAGCTTAGCTCGGTTCCACTTACGTGGTAAATACTCACCCCGTTTAATAGAGCCGTTCACAAACATCTCATGGCCGTTACGCTGGAGAACATCGTAAGCTGCCTCGCCCATCTCCTCGTTAGCTTTACGGATTTTACCGAGAAGCTCTGGAGAGACTACACCTTCCCAATTACGGTTAGGTTGATTGGCGATTTTACCTGCAAGTTCATAAAAGTCGTCTTGGCTTGTGACGCGGTAACGAGCACCAACAGAAGTACCTTGGGTCTCTTTTAGAAAGTCTTTGTAGAGAGGTGTGAAGCGGAGGTTGAACTCCGTTTGAATACCATCAATAACAGCTGTCTGTACTTCAGCAGCTTTGACTTGTGAAGGAGCCGCTCGTGTTACATCAAGGAAAGCCTCATCACCAAACTTAGCTAGTGTAGGGGACTTAGATGTACGCAACACTGTAGCGACATTCACCTGAAGCTTATCTAGAGTGCTCAGGGTTCGTTCTGGTACTACTAATTTACCGCCATTAGCGACAATGTCATTACCGAGGTCTTTAATAGGCTGCATGAGTGCGGTTTGTACATCATCAGTATAAACACCTGCTTTAAACAGTCCTCCTAGGGCTCCTCCGAGACCAACCGCGAGTAGCATGTCCGCTTCGTCGCGTGTGTGAGGGGCCAAGGACATCTTGATACCTTCTAGAGCACCTTCTGTGGTCCCCGCTACAAGAGCACGGCCTAGATAAGTACTGTCTAGTTTGTTTGCGATACCAGCAGTCGCTTTGATCCCTTTACCGACCTTGAGGACCTGTGTGAAAGGTACATCAAGCATCAAGGCTGCAACACGGTAGCCGAAGCCTTCTACACCGAGTGTGTCAAGGTAGTCAGCATCTTTTGAAATACGACCATAATACTGAACACGACGAACGAGGTCTTCTTTCGAGGTAGCTTCGTTCAGCTCATCAAAGTAGTCAGGTGACACAAGGTCATAAAGAGCTAGGTGATCATTTGGGTTGAAGTTGGGGTCGACAGGAAGCCCACCCTTCTTAGGGAAAATGTTTTTCTCTTCATAATAGTTACCAATAGCACCAACAATGTTGTCTTGGTTAAAAGCTACCTCGGCAGCACTGGAGCGCTCTGGGGTGTATTCGCTGAGTGATGGTGCGGGTGCTACTACCTGCGGCTCAACGGGCTTCCCGCCTGTTCCGAAGGGACCATATTGACCACCGCTATCTGCAGGACTAGCTTTGCCTGTGTTGTAGAGGTCTCGATCCAACGGTGCGTTGAAGACCTCCTCTCTTTCAGCTATCTGCTCTGGGGTGTACCCCTTCGTAGAGAAGCTTGGAGACCCAAAAGGGTCCCCAAATCTGTCTGTAATACTACTCATAGTTTCTCCTATTTAATCTGGAAGTCGGCCAGTTCTAGAGATAACACCAATTTCTTCATTAGTGAACCTAGCAACTTTACCGCTTTTATCGACAGCCATCCAAGGACCTTCTGGGTCAGAGGCCGACATAGGCGCAAGGTAATCCAAGCGATCAAAGCCTCCTGCCTTAAGATTGTCACTTATTGTGCCGAAAGCTCTATTATAAGAAGCATCATCTGGAACCTCTGTCGTGCGAGGAATCCATACTTCTGAAGAACCGCCAAAGCGGGGGTCAACACGCATCCAGTTATCGTCTAGGGTACGTTCAATAAATCCACCAGCATCACTCGGGCTGTAACCACCTTCCATCATTGTCTTGGCAACAGGTCTCATAGCATTCAGCATAAATCTCTGGTTTTCGGGGTTGAGGTTCTCAGTCCAATAAGGGTTAGAAGCAATAGCTTCCATAATAGAAGCATCTACATCAGCTTGTCTCACCGAGATACGGTTTTGACGAGCGTTGAAGACTGTAGCGCCGATATCAGGAACACCCATCTCAATCATAGATTTCATTGTGAGGTAGTCAGCTGTAATCTTAGTACTACCGCTCTTGCCGCCTTTAAAGTAACCAGCTTCAGTAGCTGCGTCATAAACCTCTATGAAACCTGCGACCTCTTGATTACTCAGCTCCTCACCATTACGTGGTGATGTAAGGATTGCATCAATGAAAGGAAGCTTAGTAGGTGCGAGACCCTGTTCTTTATACTTCTTCCACTCAGTCAAAGCATGGCGGACATTAGCCCCTGTTGTGACGTCCTCTTGACCCTCCAGCTGCTCATAGGTGTAAGCGAGAGTATCACCCACCATAGTACGTGCTGTAGCTGGGTTTAGACGCGGGTTGGCATCCAGCTCAGCTCTAAGACCTGCAACATCCCCAGTATTCACAAACGGAGCCATACGGGCTCGTTGATTGGATTCACTGTTGGCTTCTACTTTACGATATCTGTAATCGTTAGCTTGCTCCTCGGATATAATACCTTTAGAATAGACTTCGTCTACACGTTTATTGAAGACAGCTTCCGATACAGTACCATCACTCAACATAGACAGAAGGTTTACTTCCTGCTGTTTGTTAACTGTGGCCCCAAGAGACGCTCCAAAATTCTGAGCTACGCGGTAGGATTGTGAACCCACCACATAAGGATCAGCCTTAGCAATATCAGCTAGCTGTGTTTGGAAGAGCTTTGCATCCTCCTCAGTAGGTACGTAGCTAGGGTCATTGAACGGTGTTTGGATTGCACTGAGAACTAGGTCAGCAAACTGCTGGTTAAGAGCACCTTTGTTTTCTGCGTAGTCCGTGCGGGACTCTAGTTGACTCCGAAGCTCTCCGTAACGCTCTGGTGTGATACCGCCTTGAGATATAACCTCTGCTTGCACACCAGACATAACATCCGATGTGATTTCTTGGTTAGCAATACTACGTCTACGCTCAATAACAAATTTATTAGCTTGGTTGTAATCACCTAGTCCACGAGCGTACATCTCTACAGCATCAGGATCGTCTGAGCCTTCATAGGGAGTTACATGTGCTGCGTAGTAGTCGTTAGTCATCGTACGCTGCTCAGCAACGTCTGTGGTTTCCGCCATATTCTTCTGAAGTTCTAGGTAGGCAATCTGCTGTGTAGCGATACGTTTGTTACGTGCAGCTGCTTTTGCAGCCGCAGCCGCAGCCTTTTGACGCTGCTCAGTTTCCCGCGCTAGTTGGACTCTAACATTACTTGAGAACTCATTACCCATACGGTCCAGTTCACGATCCCATTTGTTATCACGACCTGTTGAGCCTGACTTAAGATCGTCCAACTCTTTCGCCATCATCTTACGCTCAGCGTAGGAGGCATTAGCATACTCTTCGTTGAAAGTACTCATAGTGTTACGAAGGTCAGTCTGCTTACGTTGGAACTCTGCTTCTTCTACTTGTGTTTTGTACTGCATACCCTTCTGGAGGGCCTCACCCACCTTCTCAAGTCCTCGGGAGGCTGTGAGGTTGGGAGAGACGTTGTAGTTTACAGCGCCAGTGTCGATGTTTGCCTGTGAAGGCGTATATTTAATAGTCATTGCTTAATTACCCTTCATAGTCTTGTAGCCACTTGCGAAGCTAAAGCCTTGGCTCGCAGCCCCTGCCAGCATTTCGAAAGCGCCTTGACGCTGATTAAGGGCATTGGCCCGTTGCTGTGAAGCACCATAAACACCGTTGTTGTATTGATACATAGTGTTTGTGAGGTTTGCTTGTACCTGTGTCATCGCTGCTTCACCGCTTTGAGCGATGTTATCCGCCATCTGAGCGGCCTTCATCTCAACCTGTCCTTGTTGACGGGCTGCTGTGTTACCGTAGACATTACGTTCGGATGTGCTGACAGCTGTGTCGGCTTTGACACTCCGTTTCTCACCTAGGAGAGCGGTTAGTTCAGCGCCGATGTTTCTGTTGATCTCGTCCCCTTGGAATAGGAGATTGGATTCACCCACACTTCGCTGGACACCGAGTGTTGTTAGAGTGTTGTTCCAGTTTTCATTAGCTTGTTTGGTTATAGCGGCGTTACGTCCGATACCACCTAAGATACTCAGCGCACCGCCGACAGCCGCAGCTGCGATTGGTCCTGCCATAGTGTAGTCCTTTCAATTATTAGCGAGGCCCGCAGGCCCTGTCTAGAGCGTCTATGAGAGCCGCTCCTGTTATTACGGAGGTATCCCCACCATCTTTCAGTAAGGCCTCTGTATGGGCCTCTCTGAGCCTCTCAGAGCCATCGCAGATAGCATTACTATTTATTGCGGTTGCGCAGCCACTCACGGGCACTGTCAGCACTGCGAGTAATACTATTAGCCTCATCAATACGTTCCCTTGTGTTTATATAGTCCGTTAAGGTCTTTACTTCTTCTTTAGTTCGCTGCGATGATCGGCCCTTAACATATGCAACATAGAGGAAAGCTAGGGACCCAAAGACCCCTAGCACCATTAGTTTAATTCGAAGTAACATTATCTAGCCTTCCATTGTGATCCTACAGCATCGAGCCCGAAAGCAGCTGCTGCAAAGCCTACGATAGGCCATACCAGAACCTTCACCATTTCGATATCACCCATAAACACAATACCTGAGAAACCTACTAGCATTGCACAAGCAAGTTCACGTTTGTATGTTCTGTGTCGTACCTCATTACTCATCGAATAGTTCCTGTTCTGCTTTACGGCGTCTTACAAGACCCTTAAGGACCCTACCGTCTGCCTTATTCCATCGTTTGAACTCTGCGGATGCACCGACATAGTCCCCTGTGTTTAGTTTACGTAATAGTGTAGATTTGGTGAACGCACCTGAGCCTACATTGTAAATAAAGGATGCTAGGGCATCATATTGGCTTTGTGTGAGAGGGGTTGTGACTTTGTTGTTGATAGTCTCCTCAACCCACAGGAGGTCTTCACGAAGCAAGGCCTCAGCTTCTTCCTCAGTAATCACCATCCCAGCTGTAACTGTTTTAGTGTGGCCGTATCCAATAGTCAGGACACCTGCAGGACACTTATAAGCCTTAAGCTCCAAACCTTCAAATGCACGTATAAGCTCTGTTCGTCCTACCGAGGTTATCTTTTCGGGAGGCAGTGGCTTACCATTGAGTAGCTGGCGTAGAATACCGAGTACTAACTCTAGTACTTGAACCATATAAATCTCCTAGTTGTTATTGTTATTGTTGTTGTGATCAAACCAGATCAAGCCTAATAGAATCATAATAAGTGTGTTGAAACCGAACCAAATATAATTATTAAAGTCACGACCCCATACATCGCCTTGGAAGAAGGCTAGGGTCCATCCAGTTTGTGCAAATAGATACAACACAACAGAGGCGAACCCAATGAAGTTGATCCACGTTATTTCAGTCAGTAACCATCTAGAATACACAGCAAGAACCATACATGACATTATTAAGGTGATGGTATCGAAATACACGGACATAAAGTTTCACTTTCTTTATTATTATTATGATTGAGGTAGTGGGGGTAAGACTCAAGATGATGTCTTAGGTGTTGCTCTCGGCTGTTTATATAGACATTAGTCAGCACAGCGACCATAACAGCCCCTGTAAGCAGCCACGCAATATTTGTTCGCAGCCGTTCTGTCATGCCCCTAAACCCCCTCTAATAACCCACGACACAGCAGCCGTTATGAAGCCGCCTACTATAAACAATGTAACACGCTCACCGATCGCCTTGCGGGAGTCTTCTCGTTGAGTGAGCTCCCTTAAGGAGTGTGTAATCAAAGCAATGTTTGTGTTTAGTTCATGGGTTAAATTGTATAAATCAGCTTGTTCCCTTTTTAAATCTTTAGTAATTTCCACTAGGTTAACGTGAGAGTTTTCTAATTTGACCACCTTAAGTTCTAGTCCTTGTTCAGGCATTAGGTGGGTCTTTCTTTTAGTTGTTATTGTTTTACCAATCAGGGTCTAATCTGTTGGTTTCTCTTTGTTCAGCTTCTCGACGCTCTCTCAACATCTGGAGCTCCAGACGCTGGCGTTCTAAATCGAGTTGCATACGCTTAATAGTTAGTCGGTTCAGATCGTCACACTTACCAATTCTCAAAGGCTTTTGAAACTCTATAACATACTTGAAGCCGATCGTAGGGTTGTTATCAACAATCTCCCCGTAGAACTCCAGTGACTCGCCCGTGTTATTATCTATAGTCTCAGAACACGTAGCCTGACCGTAGCGTGTGCTTAAACTGTCTGCACTAGCGATACCAGAGACGAAGACAAACGCGACTACGTAGCTGGATAGCAACTGTGTTTTTATCACGTTTAACAGTCGTACACACATAATATTTACCTCTTCTATAGACCTGAACATTGATATCAATAAGTTGATCAGGGTCCAGTCTAATTTCGTTGTTGAGTAAGTTTGACGACCACACTGCGTCTGTTGGGGTAAGGTCTTTATTGAGCACCTGAACTTCGTAGGTCTTAATAACATCATACCTGTTAATCAACCATAGACGAATATCACCTGAGAAGTTACTACTGGTGTCTAAGTCATACGTAGATGATTGGTGGGGGAGGGCTGGGCCAGTGAGTAATACCAGCCAAGCCCCTAATATAAGTGACCTCAACATCACTCAACACAGGTAACTGTGAAGGATGTCGGGTAAGCGCCATAGTCGTCAATCTGAGACAGAGCAACATCAATACTGGTAGGTAATAGAGACAATGTCCCAATAACCAATGTACCAGCAGGTGTTAGTGTTGCTGAAGCTGCCAAGGAACCAGCGGCTCCATTGACAAAGGCAGTGCCATCGAATGTAGAGCCTGTGTAGTCAATCTCAGTGATTGCACCTGCTTTACTATCAAAGACACCATCGTTGACGATATTCAGTGTGGTCAGTTCACGATAGGTGATGTCCATAGTAGCGGCTGTACCGCCTACAGACGTAAACTGAGCATTGGGCTCGTCATAGGGCATAGAGCCTGTCAACGGGCCAGCAAACGAACAAGACGTAGCCAGAGTGGTCACGTTGAGCGTCTGAGACATTGCTGGTCCTGTGATGTCTGCAAAGGCTACAGAGCCTACACAAACGAAGGACGCAGTTAAAAGTAGTTGTTTCATTTAAAGACTCCGAGAGTTAATTCAATTAAAATCTTGACTGCTTGCTGGCGGGCCAACTGACACGCTCTCTGACACACTGGTGCTAACTGGAGCTGAGTTGTTGTCAGCCTCATCGAGTACGATTGAAGTTGTACACCACACAATGCACGGTATCACAACCAAAGGCCCATTGTTGAGAGCAGTTGGCTGTGATACTGGCGAGCAAGCCGCCACGAGGAGAAGTAGGGAGGCTGCTAGTTTCATTACATAGCTCCGTAGTTTATTGTTTGTCTTCCCACTTGTTGAGAGGACAGCTCAGAAAGAAGAAGCGGCACTTAACTGGGATGTAACAGGAGCATTCACTACAGTTACCAGATACGCTGTCGAAGGCTGGACAGCCCCCGCATATTTTTAGACGTTCTTTGGACTGCTCTGTTTCAAGAGGAAGCCATTTAGTGAGGTCTTCAACCTTATGCTCCTCTTTCCACTCTTTAATTGTTTTCATAGTTAGTATGCTCCATTTATCGTACCAGTATTGTTAACAGTAACAGACCCAGAGGTCATATGTACCGCCTTACCCGCAGCGCCACCAGCGCTACCTGCAAGACCGTTTGTTCGGTTACCATTAGCACCTGTAGCACCTGTGGAGCCAGCCGCAGCCCAGCCACCGCCAGTACCGCCTGTACCGCCTGTACCAGCATTAGTTCCACCAGCAGAGCCTGCGTTACCTGTAGCGGAAGATTGGCCGTAGCCTTGTCCCCGACCACCTGCGCCACCAGCACCACCAGAGGTCTGGGTGACAGCCGTATCATTATATGTTCGGTAGATACCATACTCGAACCAAGCTGGACCTTCATATGGACCACAAATCGCCGCTGGTGGGTTGGACCTAAGTGTACCTTTGTAATACGTATAGTTACCGATAGTTACAGAATCCCCCGTGGGGTTGCCCAGACTCGAGTCAGACCAAAAACTTCCAGGGTGTGCACAAAGACCTGGCGCGCCCCAATAGGTGTTTGGACCTGACGCCGAATAATACTCGCCTGTAGCGGGCTCCCTGACCTCTTGGATGGTAGATGCCTCACCGCCGCCGCCGACACCCCCGAGACCGCCTCCACCGCCGCCACCACGGACAGCTCCAGAGTTATTCAAGATAAAGGAACTTGCAGCGGTAATAGCGTGGCCACCAGAGCCACTATTAGCGCTACCACCAAGTCCTTGGATTTCTCCACTGTTATCGACAATAAGCCCGCCAACGAGCCCTGTTGGGATGGTGAGAGTGCCGATTGTAACCCCTGAGGGGATTACTAGGCGCTTTGGTGTGTCTGAGGTCCAGCCTCCACCAAAAGAGGTCTGAGCATTGACAGAAGAAGCGGCACTCAATGTAACAACAATCTCACTAGAGGCCCCATAGTACTCACTCATAGAAGCCTGAGCTCCTGCAGCTTTCCCAATAAGGGCACGGACAACTGCATCATTAAATGATATTTGACCGCTAGTGCCCAGCTCTACTCTGAAATCGTTAAGTGAAATCTTACCACTTGAAGGTAAAGCCATAGTTACTCTCCTTTCGAGTTATTAGCTGTAAGATTACCAAGGAACACCAGCAGTTGTTGTTGGGTTTAACTCAGCGTTAATTTTGTCTGTGATAGACTGTTCGATATCAGCACGAACCACGCCGCCCCAGACCCAGTTTAGCACTGCGTCCTCAGTCAAGTTGTCAAACGCAATGAAATCAGGGGCAGAGGCGTCAGGGGTAGCAGACACCGTGCCATATGAAGTAGCTGTTACATCCCCGTCAACGCCTGTGCAGCGCCAGTGAATTACAATGACACCACCGTCATCCGTGTTGCGTTCCATATTTGATACAGACCATGTAAGTGTTATAGCCATAGTTATTCTCCTAGTTTAGTTTTAAGCTCGTCAATCTGAGCCTGCTGTTCTTTGATGGCTTCGATTAGCAGTCCTACTATGTTACCATAGGCAACTGACAGATATTCATCACCCTCAAGTACAAGCTCTGGGAGAACTTTCTGTACCTCTTGGGCAATTACACCCAAGCTGTCCTGCCCGTCCTTCTCATAGGTAACACCTCGGAGCTTCTTGACTGTGTCAACAGCGTTGTCGATGGTCTTGATATTAGACTTCAAACGCTCATCTGAATATGCAGTTACGTTTCCAGAGGCAACGAAGTCTCCAGTGACGTTTACACCTGTGCTGCTGATGCGCATACGTTCTGAGCCGTCAAGGGTGTGAAAGCCTATGTGGTCCGTTGAGTTTGAACCAACAATGTAGTTATTGTCATTGAACCAACGCAGTTTGAAATTACTGCTTAAAGTTAAGTCACCGTCGGATATAGTTAACTTTGAACTAGGCGAACTCGCCCCAATGCCTACGTTTCCTGTGCTGCTTAGGGTCATCCTACTGTCCCATGCGGAGCCATCGTAGGTGACGAACTGCATGTTACCGTTGCCTGTTGTACCTATAACAGAGTCGTCATTTGTACTATCTGCACCTAAACGTACACCACCACCCGTTGTGCCTATGATTCCGTAAATGTCATAGGTTGTGCCGCTGTAAGTATAGTTAGTAGTTGTAACGTCTAAGCCTGTAGCTGGGGCTGAGTTCCCAATGCCCAAGCTCTCCGCACTCGCATCCCAGAAGAACTTTGGTGTCGTGCCTGTGTCCTCGTAGAAGCTGATGTCGCCGTTGTTGGATACATTAAAGCGATTGGCCCATGTAATTCCAGTTCCTGCTGTTCCGCTTGAGGCAGACCTAACTCTGATGGCATGGGTGTCCCGATAAGCATCAATACTTGCTGCCGCCCCTGTAATCTTGTATTTCCACGCACCATCAAAATAAGCATTATCTGACAAAGCTAAGGTGTTATTAGCTGATTGAACAACTACGTTGCTGCCAAAATTTGCCGTAGCGTTTGCCCCATCCACAACCAGCCCATCAGCCGTCACTGTGCCAGTTACGTCAAGAGCAGCAAATGTAGGGCTGTCACCCGTCCCAAGGCCGAGGTTAGTGCGTGACGCAGCAATGTCAGCAACGTCCGAAAGGTTGTTAGCGCCATTCATAGAGCCTGACAAAGAGGCATAAGCAGCGACCCAAGCAGAGCCCTCGTAAACCTTCATGATTTCGTCAGTGGTGTTGAAATACAAAGTACCAGTTACAAGAGGATCACCATCGTTGTCCAGTGTAGGGTCAGATGCCTTCGGGCCGAGGTAACGATCATCAAACGAGTCCAAGGCTGCGAGGGCAGCATCTTTAGAAGTCTGAGCGGAGGACGCAGAAGTAGCCGCATTACTCTCAGAGGCCGCAGCATTGGTCTCAGATGTGACTGCATTGCTTGCACTTGTAGAAGCGGCAGATGCTGACGTTGCTGCATTAGATGCTTGAGTTGTAGCTGTAGACGCAGAAGTAGCTGCATTGCCTTCAGAGGTCGCAGCATTAGTTGCTGATGTAACCGCTGTGTTCTTAGCTGTGTCCGCATCCGCACTAGCTTGAAGTGCTGTTAGTTCAGCTGCAATGGCGTTAGTTAGAGAGGTAGAAGCACTAGACGCTGAAGACGCCGCTGCGTTTTTAGAGCTAAGAGCCGCTGACTCAGAAGCAGCTGCAGCATTCTTAGAGCTGAGAGCTGAGGCTGCGTTGGCGGCTACTGACGACTCACTGTTAGCTGCGTTAGTTGCTGATGTAGACGCTGCGGTCGCTGACCCAGCTGCGTTAGATGCTGATGTAGCTGCGGCTGATTGAGAGGCCGCTGCCGCTACTTTTGAAGCGTTTGAAGCTGTCTCTGAAGACGCGGCTGCTGTTTGGGAGCTTGCAGCTTGGTTCTTTGAGACTAAGGCCGCTGCCTCTGATGTAGCCGCCGCAGACTGCGAAGCCTGTGCCGCTGATGCAGAAGTAGCTGAAGCCGATGCTGAGTTAGATGCGTTGGTTGCCGATGTAGCCGCCGCTGCCTCACTAGCAGCTGCATTAGAGGCCGCAGAAACAGCTGTGAGAATAGAGGACATATTACTATTCACTGTTTGAATTGCAGTCATGTTATTTGAGTTACTGACGACTGCGGCTATGTCCGTAGCTACTGTGTTAATTGCTACAATGTTTTGTGATACGAGGTCAATCGAGTTCACGTTACCGAGGTTGGCAATACCTTCATCGGTTTGCACAACAAGAATATCTAGTTGACTACCAGCTGGTACGTCTGTGTTACTTACGAAAACAATACTATTGTTAACAATGTCAAATTTGTTACGATCGTTGATAGTTGTGTTGTTGATGTCTATACGAACGTAGTTGTCACCCTTCATTTGAACGGGAATCTGAAAGACAGTTGTACTCCCATCGGGGGAGAAGGTAAAGCGGCTTGGCGTCTCCACGAGGAGTCCTCCTGTTTTAATTAGGAATTATGTTTGTTGTGAGAGGCCCCCGAAGGGGCCCCAATTACTTATACAGGGTTCCAATTCACACCATCAAATTCGAGGGTGATGCTTGTTCCTGTTGATAGACCTGCTTGTAGGTTGTTTGTGTTTGTTGAGAGGTCTACACCTGCGGGAGTACCTGCGAGACTCAGGGTCAGCTGTGTGCCAACCCCTAGCCCTATGAAGTTCATAAGGATATTGTCATCAGCGTATTCTCCGATGGTATCAGTTGTGATTATCCTCAGAATGCTGCCTGTTGTCAATAAAGAGGTATCTTCAAAGACGAGAGCATTATGTATCAACCTAAACTTAGTTGGGTCACTTATGACAACATCATCTATATCTACGCGGAGATACTCCAAACCCTCTACCAGAGTAGGAATAGGGAATTGACGATTACTCCCATCAATCTGAAAAGTGTAGGTAACTACGTCTGCCATTACTTAACCTCTCTTGATGTTGGTTGATAGAGACTTTCGACGACTACCGAAGAGATCGTGAAGTCATTCGGTGAAGAGTCATATAGTGTGATATCTACGTTCTCCACACGGGAGTTCACATAGAAGTCACCGTCTCGTAGCGAGAGTGTATGGCTCTTGTTGTAGGTCACATTGTAATCCTTACGATACACAGCAGAGTCAAAGTCCCCTTCGCCTTCAACAACAATACGTTTAATAAGCGCTTTGTTGAGAGGAGTACGAACACCTGTAATCTGCGGATAGAAGTCTGGAAGCAGAATTGATGCTTTATAAGGGAGATCGACAAAGAAGTAGTCTGGGTCGTAAGTCACATCAAAGCGGTTGTCAGCTGCATTATCGTCTAGCAACATCTTGTGATAGATGTAACTACCGTGTAATTTTGTCCAGATTCCAACTAGATTACCAAGGTTTATCCACTCTACAGATGTAGGTGAAGTACCCTCGAAAAGCTCCCATGAGGACCATGCTGATTGAACCCTTTGTGAACCATCATCTTTATAGTTGTACACATACGTAGTGCCTGAGTTTGTACAGCATAGGATAAGACCTACCACACCGTCCGCTACGAGACTTGTAATAGGCTCTTTGAGGTATGTGGGGGTAGCCAGATTAAGGTCAACACCCTGAACACTCAAGTTATCAGCTTTAATGTACTCACGTAACTGTTGTCGGTTATTACTAACGGAAACAAAGTAGAGGGAGTTGTTCATCACAATAGGCTCTACTTCTGTTTTCATTGGGTAGTTTGTGACATTCTCAATAGACACTGTAGTAGGTGAGAACACACCCTCGTAAGCAAGCTCGTATTGGGCATACTTTGTGAAGATGTATAGAGAGTTGTTAAAAGGTTTAGCAAAGTAAATGTTAGAAGCTTGGTTGGTTGAGATTGTAATATCAATTACATCAGTAGCTACAAGGTCTACAGCGGTTGAAGCGTAGAAGTTTGTGTAGTTAGCTGCTTCTGTCATTGTAATAGAGTCATCAGACGCAATACCAAGGCGGTTCTTGTAGAAGAACAGGTCAGTAATCTTACGACCTACGAAAGATGGATCGGAGTTGTTATCTTCATTACCTACACGAGGGAGTGACCAATCAATCTGATCAATATAGAAGGTAGCAACGCCATTAGTTAGAGAAACACGATCCATACGCAAAGGCATACCTGAGAGACGTCCGCGATCCGCTTTAGGGTCTAGACACTCCTCCCATGAGGACCCATTCCACTTAACAAAGTAGTTTGTGAATTGGTTAGTCTCAACACCTGTAATCTCAACATAGACTCCAGTGAATGGCATATCCTTAGGAAGGTCTGTGATTTTATTCACACTCCCCTTCCAACCTTCGGAGGCTTGGTTACCCCAAGAGTCCCAACTGGAGAATGAGAAATCACCTCCACCTGCTTTGGTGATCTTAAGGATTGAACCTATAACAACACAATCCCAACCAGCATTAGCATTGATCTTAGCTGCAAGCAGTGCCGCAGCAACATCAGAGTCTTCAGCGCCTGTGGGCGGATCAGAAGCAGCAGTACCGCCTTGCTCAGGTTTGTCAGGATCAACCGCAAAGGACGTACCGTTTAGATACACAGCGTAGTTGAAAGGGTTGAAGCGGTCGCCCGAACCCCTCTTGATCCAGTAGAAAGCTACTTGATCGTAAGTGGCGTTGAGGGGTGCTGTCTGGGACTTGTCTAGGAAGGTGGCTTGATTTCGAGAGTACAACCAAGTTCTGTCCTGAACTGTAAGACCGCGTAGGCCCCCTTGTGCGAGGTACGCTTTACAAGAGGCTGCTGTAAGGCCATCATACGTAACAGTCATCTCAGCACCGTCTCTATCAAAGATACGTAGAGGGGTAGTGCTATTACCTGTAGACATAAGGAAATATTCTTCGTTGTCTTCACCACGATCGTATGAATGGAATATCTTAGAGGTAGGGATGTAAGCGTTGTCTGAGGGTGTTTGTGCTAGTGCTAGCTTAGCTGGTGGGCGTTTCTTAATACCACGTACAAGGTCTGGAATACAGTTAATCATTTCCTTGCATTGGTTATCCAACGCCAACTCAGGACTTTGCTCAGTAACCCCGTTAAAGAAAGCGCCATAGACTTTGTTTATTTTAGACATAGACTAACTCCTTAAATGACTGCGGTTGGGTTTGTGCCGCGATCAATGAGGCGGTTACCTCTAACTAGGTTGAATTTCTTTTGCTTCAAATGCTCACGCTCAACCTTAATACGAGCTGTGTTGATTTTCTGTTCCAACTCACGCTGTGTTGTCTCGTCCCCATTCAAATATGTATGGAGGTAGCGGGCTGCTGTGAGGATCACATAAGTTCTAAAGACATCGGGGAGGTTGTCGAAGGTGATGTTGTATCTAACGGTCATCTCTTTTGGACCTGAGAAGATAGGGCTCTGTGAGGAGCGATCGTACAGTAGGCCACCTTCTTGGAAGACGTCTGGGTCTTCATAGCCGACTACGTTGTTTGGAAGGAGTAAGTAACCTTGTGAGTCTGGTACGAGTTTAATATCGAAAGTATTAAACCACCATTTCTCTTCTTGTTCTTCTCTAAGTGTTTCCTCAAGGACAGTCCGTGCATACACAGCTTCGTGGCCCTCTGGGAGTTGGTCGATAGTGACCGCTGAGGGGATCGGAAGTTCACCGATATACCTCAGCATTCGATTGATTGCGTCAATCTCTGTAATCATGGTAAGTATCCTTGTTGAATTTTATGGTGCTAATAGCCTTAGGAGAAGACCCCCCGTAAGGGAGGCCTTCAAGAAGACTACTAACGATTATGTAGTAGATGTGATTGCACATGCGCCAGCTGGCTTCAGTACACCCATACCGTATGAGTAGTATGTGGTCATGAGTGTAGCGAGTTGCTCTGGGATGTAGTTAACTTCTGAAGTTACGTCCATCAGTTTCGCAACAGCAACAGCTTCTGCAGTGAAGATAAGACCCTTCAACAGCTTAGTAGAAGTCATTGCAGTACCAGTGCCCAAGTGGTTAGACTTGTAGATACGGATACCAGCAACTTCCATGACTGTACCTTTGTTGATACCGCCATTGTCGCCTGAAGTAACGTCTTTGTTGACTGCTGAAGATTGTGCGAGGTAGCTGTAGTGGAGCGGATCGACAACAAGAACCTTGTCACCAGATACGTCTTTAGCTTCCATAGCTGCAACAGCCGCAAATACGGCTTCAATGATTGCTTCGCCTTTTGCTTTTGCGTCTGCACCAGCACCGATTGCGTCATTGTTGACTTCAGTACCGTCTGCTTGGATTGCGGAACCACCGATTGTACCTGATGTTTCAGCTGCCAAACGGAGTGCGTTAGCTACAGCTTTGTCAATCTTAGTCGCAAGTGCTTCACCAGCCTGCTTTGCAAGCTCGCCGCGTGTTTCAAAGTGAAGAACTTTTTCTTCAAACTTATCTACTGCCAACGCGAAGTACTCAAGAGCATCAATGTTGATGATACGCTCTTTGACTGGGATGGTGCTCATTGTCAGGTCGGTTCCTGGAACGTGCGTGTTTGTCGCAGTGTCAGAACCTTGGCCGATCACAGGGATCGAGACTGAGCTACCTGAGTCGATTGATTTTGTAGTAACGAGGTCAAGAAATACGTTCTTACGTTCAAATGCTGTAAGCACTGAGCCGTAATAGATTTCCATTGCGTTGTCCATATCCGTTGGGACGCCGCGTGTACCTGCGTTGTTACCGATGTTGTTTACTGTAAGTGCCATTGTATTTTTTCCTATGTGTGATTTAAAGTGGTAAATCTCTATCGCTGTTTGTTATTTTGTTACTGTAAGTTATCCACCAACAACTCCCGCAAGAGTGTTTTAGGGCTTAGAGTCTACGTAATAAACGCACAACATAAGAGTGAGTGTTCCTTAGATGTTTGAATAACCCCCAAGGAGAAGGAGACAGAACTCCTCAGGGGCTAACCTTTACAAGATACCTTTACGGCGGGAAGCCAAGTAGCGTTGATCAACCATTTTGGTAAACTTAGCGTCCTTGCCATAGAGGCGACTTGTGCTGTCACGCTGCCATTCGTTTTTATTAGCGTATGGCTGGAGGCCTCCAGCAGGGCTATCACCCTCTAGACGTCTCGCTTCGCGTGGGGCATTTTGTCCATGTTTTAGGTTCATGTATTCCAGCGAACGCAACATACGTGGCTGGTCCATAGAGTCCACAGCATCATTATATTCTTTGATGGCTGATGGGTCCATGTTCTGTGATGCCCATTGGATTAGGTTTGTGTATGCTTCCTCACCACCTACAGAGTCGTAGACGTTATTACGAACTGAGGCAGCGTATGCTTGCTGTCCCTGAATGTAAGAATCAACCTGTGTGCGTGTGAAGCCTTTAGATTCCAACTCGGCATATGACTTATCAGAAAGACCGCCTTCAGAGGCAACTTCCTGCTCGTATTTCTCTGCTGAAAATGAGGTAGTTGTGTCAGCATCTGCTTCCTCAATAATCTTCTCTTCAGCTTTAGGGGCTTCCTCAGGTGTTTCCTGTGGTTGTCCCATTTTTTTCTGGAGTTCTTCATAAGCTTTGAGCAAGTCCTCTTGGGACTTGAACTTACCAGCTATGAGCTCTTCCTGCTTTGTACCGTCTTCGTTGTAACCCTCAGGTACACCAGCTTCTTTTTCTTCAGCTGACATTTGGGATTTACGATAACGCTCGATAGCTGCTTGTTCCTCAGGTGTGTTCTGAGGGGCCTCCGAGACCCCCGTAGGGGCCTCAGTGACTGTTTCAGCTACTTGATCATGCTCAGACATATTAGCCCTCCGCTTTAGAAGCTTTTACTGGAGCCTTTGTCTTAAAAGCTTCGGGTGTGATATCAATAATATTCTTAGCGGTATCTTCAGCTGTCCCGATATCCCGAAGGATGTAATCGCTGTCTGTGATCGTATTAGAGTTTTTCGATTTCAAAGCATTCTGCTTGATCTCATGATGTGATTTAGCCATATGGTGTCTCCTTTAGCTATTTTGAAAGTTGTGCTTGTGCAGCGCCAGCGAGGGCTTTAGCGCCTTCCTGTTGCATCTGCATCTGTTGCTGTTGTTGCATTTGTTGTTGTTGTGCTTGAGCTTCAGCTTGAAGCTGCTCATCAGTCTTAATCAACCCAGTAGCGTCCATAGAGAGGGCATTAGCCAGTTTCTCGATGTACACACCAATGTTCATACGTTGCATGATTTGTTCTGCAGCGCCTGTCTCATGTAGGAGTGAGTTAAATTGACGTAGGCGATCGAGCTCGGCTGTACGACCCAATGCTTCAACACCTGTGACTACAACAACATCAACCCCTAATTGATCAAGGGGAGCTTTAGACTGTTTCAACAACAGGCTAGCAAGTGGACGTTGTAGCTCAAGTGCGAGTAGTGAGTAAACACCACCTAGTGACTGTTCGAGGTCTGCGGCCATGAAACGGATTTCAGTAGCTGTGGTACGCTCAGAGTCACGAGCAGCTGAAGAAGCCACGAGGAACGCTGCTTCTAGGCGGCGTGTGAGGTCTTGAACCATGTTCATAGGAACAGTAAGGTCCGAACCTTTGTCTACTCGTAGAGTTGTGATGTCGTTCTCGAGGTCTCCGAGGATACAAACACCATTTTCAGCATTGTTGATGTCGTCGATATCGAGGACTGCACCTGCTCGTTTACCGAAGAGTACACGGCTCATCACCGAGGACGCTTCTAGCAGTAGTTGGTACAAAGCTTCGAGACTACGGAAGTCGCCTAGGTATTGCTCTACCAGACCACGGCCATAGCTTTCACCATTGATTGATGTCCAGCGGAGAGGGATGTAAGGGAAGTTTCCATCTTTCTTAAATGTTTCTTCCGAGCCCTCAACAAGGAACCCTTCTACCTCTTGGAAAGTGTACCAAACACCTTCCTTAAGAATAGCACGGCTAAAGATCGTAACCTTCTCTGATTCACGCAGGTCTGGGTCGCTCATGACTTGGTCACGGACGTCATCTGGAAGTGCCTCTTTGGAGACTGCTTCCTTTGTAATTATTTCTATCGGGTTACCTGAGAAGTCACGACTGACAACATAGTCAGACATTTTGTAACTCTTCACACCACCTTCAGTCTTATACAGCAATGCGTTGCCGCCGATGATTAACGACTTAATCGCTTCAAAGGTAGGTACTCGCAGTGCTTCACGCTCGATCTGACGTTGGATTTCATTCTCGATTGTGACAAGGTTCTTCTCCAAATCCTCATTTGCATCATTTTCTTTGGCAAATGCCACCACCTCAGGCTGAGGCAGTAGGCGGAAGAAGGAAGTATTAGGCGGCAGGAGGGCCATAAGAAGTTTATTAGCTAGGTTGTGAACCAGACGGGAACCTACGGCCTGATACGGTGTAGGCAGATCATCTGATTCTGTGTGACCATCTTCTGTGATTACAGAAGGAATAGTCAGATTCGAACACTCCCGAGCACGGTCAAGTACTGAGGAGCGTCCTGTATCTAGTTTACTAAACTTCTCTTTGGAACTCGATAGCAACTCAATCAATTCTTCTGGATTGTACTGTTTAGTAGTTGCCATTGATAATATCCTTTATTAACTGCCAGAGCCCGTACCGACTGTACCTGTAGCACCGCCTCCGTTCCCGCTTACTGGAATCTGGAGAGACTTAGCGCCTTTCTTTGTGGCTTCTCTCTGACGCATTGCTTCCTCTTCAGGTGTGATAGCGTCTTCTTGTGTAGCAGCCGCATCCAGTTGAGGGGCTTGGGGAGGTGGGACGTAAACTGGTTTCTCAACGACACCGCCGCCTTTACCTCCAAATACCATCCCATCGGGACGCATTGCCAAATCAGGCATGAAGGGGTTGTAGAATTTGTAGCTCATTGGTTTATCCTTATTTCTTATAGAATTTGTAACTTTGTTTGGTGTGTTCAAGGGAATATTCGTGGACGCTGTATACCTCAGAACCCTCAAGTCCTAAGGTACGTTCTCCAATGAGCCTTGATTCGTTGGAAGCGTAATATAATTCAAGAGGTAAGTTAGTATCCACACTAACATAGCCAGTCTGCTTTGTGAGCAGGTAAGCTGCTCTGCCCTTCCTATAAGGAGGCTTCACATACAGATAAGAGTTGCCTAGTGTAGGGGGCCGCAGCCCAAAGTAGTTATTGTAGATGTAACTAGAGAAGCCTATTACCTCATCGCCTCTCATCGCCAAGTAGATAAACCAATGTCCATCTATAAATTTATCTAAATCGGCAGTACCTGCCCCGTAGACCTCCCTAGAGAAGTCTACGAGCATTTCTTCTAAGTCAGATGCGTATTTACTATCGTAAAGTTCAATAGTAATTTTACTCATAACTGACCTCTAATATCTCTTTAAGGTATCGGATAACCGACTGTTGACCCAGTAGCATGTACATGTGCTCCATCGTTACAGCTTTATGAGGAAGTTTATCTGGGAAACGATCCTCTAAAGTGTTAATGGTAGCTGTCAAAGAGTCCTTAGATATCTTGGGTAACATTATTTCGTTTCCTTCTATAGGGGGCTTTCTTGCGCGGGAGGGGTCCACAACGTAATTTTATTTCCATCATATTGGTGCATATTTGCTAGCTGCATAGTATGTAGGGCTTCTTCTTCAGATTGACCACGGTCTTCATATGCGGTCACAACAGCCTGCCAGAGCTCTTGTTCGGTCTCACAATCTGCAAGTATCCTTTTAGCTTTCACAGGGCCTACGTTCTTAGCTCCTTTGTAACCATCTGAGGTGTCCCCTGTGAGGACCTGAAAGTAAGCATACCAAATAGCCTCGAAGTCGTTAACTGTGACTTCCTCATCCCGACCATAATTATAATGTGTACCTACAGTCTGATACAGAACATCCTTATCAATAGCACATAGGATATAGTCCTCGGGGTTTTGAGTTTTAAGGTAGACAACGAAGTCGTCGGCTTCCATTCCTCTGGGTGTGTGAGTTTTGTAAGCTGTCTCTGCATACTCACGTAGTTCTGGATACCCTAAAGGCTTACGAGAGCCTGTGCGGTTCTCTTTGTATGATGATGGTATAGCATCACGAAAGTTACCACCTCCTGAGAATACAAGGAATGCTTCTTCGCAATCAGTGGCGAACAGGATGTTACCTACGAACCTATCAAAAGTCTCCTTACAGACGGCCATGTCTGTGTAATATTCGACTTCTGGCTCTTCGGTCCCCAGAGCAACTTCCTGTTCATTCCAAACCACCTTGTCCTCGATAGCGAAACCAACTTTGTATAAGAGGCTGTCTGCGTCTACGAGGGCAATCATTTAGTGTTCCACTTCTACTTCTTCATCTTCGATATAGGTCTCTTCAATTTCATCAATGATTTGGTTAATGATTGAAACTGTTGCAACACCCTCGTTATCGAGAGCCTCTTGTACAGTCTTATCAATGATTGAGTAACCATGTTCCTTGTTGTAGTAGTGGAGGCCTGCTTCGTGGACTGCTTCCGCAATCACACTGTTCATAAACTTCATACTCTCCTGTGCTCCATGAGGGTCACGTAGGGTATAGGCTACGGTGCGGAGATAGTTAACCCCGAACTCCGCATAGAATGCGACGAGAGATACCACAGCATCTCGGGTGAGGGCCCCTTGATCAAGTGCGTCATCAAGAGCATGTTGGAACGAGGCTACGATTTCATCGGCATTACGTGGCACGAAATTAGCTCGGTAGGCTTTGAGAATACTCATATGTTTGTCTCCTTATCGGGATTGAAGCAGGGAAGCCCGCTTTTCTTTTGTGTTAGTTGTTGTAGTTGCTGATGACCAACCATAGCAAGTATGGCACTGGTAGCGCTGGAACTTACCTTTATTGGTATGGAAGTAACCACGTTTAATGATGTGATCTGAGCCACACTTAGGGCAGGCCATAACCTCGGAATCATCCTGTGCGTTGATATTAGGGTGCATAGAGGACCAAGGACGTAGTACTTCGTAGAGCTCCTCAAGAGACTTAACATCTACGATATTATACTCACGCATCTCTTCCCAAGCCTCTTCATTACCACGGAGACATTCAGTCCAGAGTGAGAAGCCTGCGAACCGAGCGTGGTCCAACTTCTTAGTCGTACAGAGTTTGTCTGTGAGATATGCAAGCTTGTTGGAGGTAAAGGCAAACTCTTTCTTAGCAATCTTCAATGTGTCGATCGACTTAAATGGTGAAGGCGGTGCAATACCATTAAGGATCATACGAGCTTTGATTTTCTTGATATCAAAACGATCACCATTGTGTGCTACAACGTAGTCTGCTTGGTCGAGAAGTTTATGAAGCGTCAGCAACATTGAGTAATCATCCTCAGGTGTGTCGCGTCCGTCTTCGTAAATGATCTCATCATCCCCTGCCCACTTGGCGCAGAAAGACATAATATACCAATCTTCTTTGATCTGGTTGAGACCTACATTTTGTTTCCAAAGGCTCCACACATGGCCGAGGATAGGGGCAGTTTCGATATCTATAAATAGCATCTTTGTCATTTTGTTTCCTTTTTGGACTATACGCCATAGCGTAAGTTCATGGTTTTTACGTCATGGAGTAAATGAGCAGTTTAAACACATGCTCAGGTGCTACTGTTACGTCAGGTCAACAATCTCACAGCTGTCACCAGAACACGCTAGTGTCTGACTTCCTGCTGTGTTGTCTTCGCTCTCGTACTCTGAGAGCTTCTCCCAATCAATCACTTTTGGCATGACTGATAGTAGTGTCTTGTAATCGCTCTTGCCAATCTCTTGGTAAGGCGCTTGCTGATACGTGTGTTCGTTGTACGGCAAGAAGGACACGCCTGACATCTCGTCGAAATGCTTGTACACAAACGCACCAACTTCAAACCACTCGTCCGCTTTCACGTTGATCGTAACGCTAGGCTTATGCTCACACCACGCACGCTGATAGGCCAACCACATCTCTAGCTGCTCAATCGCAGTCAGGTCCGCTGTACACACAGCTTTCTCTGGTGCTTTCATAGGGAAGCTGAACACTGTGGTCTGGTCGGGCTTGAACGCTTCAGGCTCGTTAGGGATACCTTGGTCAATCATGAACTGCGTCATGGGGTCCTTGTTGTCACCACGAACTGTGCGGATGTAGTAAGGGCTGTGACGAGCATGGATGCCGCTAGCACTATCTACAAGCTGGCTGACTGTGCCAGATGGTTTCACACAAGTAATCGCTGCGGCTACAGGGATACCAAGCTTCTTGGCCCACTCAGCGTTTGTCGCAACTGCTACAGACTTGAGGTGCTTGAGTGTCTTGTCGAGTGCCTTGTTCTTTGTGGTCATCAGTGGGTTGTCCATGATGCCCGTAAGGCTTACGCCAAGCAAACGCTCCTCTTCTGTGTTACGCTGCCAAATCTTACGCAGATAAGGGAACTTGGTGTATGTGGCCTGAATGGTTCCCAAGATAGTTGCAAGACGAACTTTATGCTCAAGGTCTTCGATTGTGTCTGTGGCACGTACCACGCACTCCGTAAGGTTACAGAACTGGTATGGACGCAGGATGATCTCACTGCACGGGTTGGTCCCGAACTCATAGTTTGGATCACGACGACCATTCTTAGCTGCCTGCACCTTAGATGCTTGACGGTTAAACACGCCACGTTCACCTGAGCCGCTCTCAGCCAGTGCCATCCACTCTCGCATAAACGACATAGCGTCTGGCTTCTCTGTGTAGCTTACAGAGTTGTTCGCTAGGCCACGCTGTGGGTTGTTCTCCCACCACTGACCAGACTTAGCGTGACGCATACGATCGTCACTCAGGTTCGAGAGGCTGATCATAGCTGACCGACGAACACCACCAACTACAACAACCTCACCGATCTTACACATGATGTCGTGGCATTCCAGAGAGGAAAGCTTACGGCCCTGTGCGCCCTTAAAGGCAGCGATCGTGAAGTTGAAGAGGTCAACCAGAGGCGCTGGGCCTGACGCTCGACCACCAAAGGTCTTCAGTGGTGCGCCTGCAGGACGAACCTTAGAGACGTCCCATGTGGGGACCTCACCGCTGTACAGGAGAGCCACAAGCTGCCGTAGAGCCTTAGCCCAGCCTTCCTTGCTGTCCTTTACGACGATGTTTGTATCGCTCGGGAACAGCTGATCAGGGACCTCTGGGAGCTTGCTGATGAACTGACGTTCTACAGAGAAGCCCACACCTGTACCACACAGAAGGATAAACATAGCTTCGTCAAAAGACTTGATGTCGTCAACAGGCAGGTAGCTGCAGTTGTACATACATGTGTTGTCACGCTCAGCTGCAGGGCCTGCTGTCATTAGACCACGCATAGAGGGCATTACGTCTAGCCCAAGGATTGCCCGCTCAAGTTCGTTCTTGGTCTTTTCGTCTACCTTGTCACCGATGATGTTGTGTGAGAAACGCTGGATGGTCTCTGACCAACTCTCGCGTCCTTTGCCTTCAACATACTTGGCATAACGGGACTTGTGGATAAAGGATTGATAGTCTGTGGGAAGGTAGTTGTTCATCGCTCGTCGCCATTTCCTTGAAGGGTTCCGCGCTCTTGGCGGCTCCGTAGTTTATCTAAATTCATTTGAGCAACATCGCTCATACTTACGTTCAAATCTCTGCATAGAGCCGCTGCGTACCACAGTACGTCTCCGACTTCTTTAGCTATCGCGTTACGATCATAAACTCCGTCCCGCATAATCTTCTTAACTTTTCCCAGAACTTCTCCAGCTTCATTAGCCAACCCCATAGCGGGGTAGGTGAGTTGGTGTTCTGATTTGTAAATTGCAGTTGTAACTGCTTGGGCTTGGTATTCGTCAAAGGTCATTTATGGCGTTCCTTGTAATCCTTAATGAGTCGGTCTAGATACCATTGGGCCTTCTGGAGGTCCTCAAGGCCATTCTTAAATTCGTGTCGCCACAAGTACTTTAGGATATTACCGCTCATGTAAGCGCTAGCACCTTTCATAGTGCCAGTCATGGCGGTTATAGCCTCAATACACTCAATACTATTTTGATTGTAGTGAGCGGGGTTATTTACTGAATCAGTCATTGTTTGTCTCCTTAGTGTGTATCTGCCCAAGAGTTGCCAATATCGGCAGAGCCTCTTAATGGGATACGAAAGTTTAGATGGTGGGTTACATCACCAAAAGTGTCTTCGGCAATCCGCGCCACCTCTTCAGCTATATTAGCATCGCATTCGATCTGGACTTCGTCGTGGACATTTAATACGAACTCGTATTGTTCACCTACTGTGTATTTAGCGGCGAGGTTACGATCCAGAAACACCAAGTAGTACTTCATGACCAATGCCCCTGCCCCCTGCAGTAGGGTGTTGAGTGCTGAGTGTGCTGATCGGATGTGGTAAGGGTTACCGTCAAGGGCGCGTAGTGTGCCGTTCTGTTTGTAAGCCTCACTGACCGCATCAACCAATCTTTTGATTGCTGGTATCTGTCTAAAGAATTTCTCTTTTAGCTTTCTACCAGCCTCAGCTGTCCCGTTGATAATGCTGCCGATCTTTGCATCCCCCGCTCCATATAGAAATGCGTAGATGAAAGTCTTAGCATCGTCCCTTGTCGGGAGACCAGCGCCTGTCTGGTTTAGTGTGTGAATGTCAGTGCCATTTTCTTTGTTACCTTCGTCAACAGCCCTAGCATATTGCCCATTGTCAAACCTAGCCATATAGTGACTGAGTGTTCTGAGCTCTAGGCCATCAGCATCACACCCAACAAGCTTCTTGCCCTTTGGTACGGTGAATAACTGTCGTGCCTCATGACCCTTGTAGGCCCGCCCTGAGGGGACCTGAGCCATGTTTGGATTGCTGTGGGTGCATCTACGGCTAACAGCTCCTAGTGTGTTCACACGGCCATGTATGCGGCTGTCACCGCCAACCATCTTCATCCAAGCGTTCTTACCATCTGCGAGCTGGCCTTTAAGTTTCACTACGTTGAAGTAGTGGGCTAAGACCTTACCTTCTGGAAAATCGAGACGCTCTAGGACCTTCTCATTGATTATAGGGGTCCCCTTCTCTGTGTGATCCTTGGGTTTCCACCCGTAGACCTCAGAGAGCCACCGAGCAATGTGCTGCCTGCTTGAAGGGTTGAAGTGAACTTCCTTGAAGTACCCCCACTCACCTTGTTTGTTGAGGTGGCAACCTAGCTTCTCCTGATTGATTAGAACCTGTGACTTTTCCCCGTTCTGCTTGTAGGCAGTTTTTGGGTAAGGCTTAGGGGTCCATGTCTGGAGAGGTGTGAAGGTCTTAAACAACTCAGCCTCTGCTTTATCAACTTCGTGAATGAGGTCGATGTGTAGCTGTTCCGCCGACTTGATATCAAAGTAGACACCATATTTCTCTTGGCGACTGATGATCTTAGCAAACTCTTGTTCGAGCCAGATAGCATCATCGGGGATATTACGTCCCAAAAGCTTCTGATACAAAGCGTAAGTGACTTCGCTGTCTTGTCGGCAGTAAGTAACCATCTCTGGTGTGAGCACTTCCCATTGCTCAATGTCGCCGCCAAAGTCTCCTTTGAGTTTCCGTAGTCGGTAACCCCAAGCCTTGAGACTGTGTGAGCCTTTCATCTTAGGTGGGATAGTCTTACGGTTAGAGTCTTGAAAGCTGATGTTTGGATATGCCAAGCGGCTCATTATTAGAGTATCGTGGCAAGGGCTTGTGATTTGATACCCCAGCTTCTCCATAGTTGGAAGGTCAAAGTTGATGATATTATGGCCTACCACAAGGTCCACACTATTGAGTATCTCAAGGCCCTCCTCAAGACTACCATCACTACCCTCAATAGGGTGGTTTGTGTAAACCTTTGTCTCTTCATCGTCTACCTTGATAGATACGCAATGAAGCTTTGTGGCCTCCTCATAGAGACCGTTTGACTCAATGTCAAAAATCGCAACCGTCATTATTGTCTCCTTCAGTTACTTCGATCTCAAAGTCAGTCTCAGTCTCATGTACAAGACCTGTATCACGATCGTAGTAGAACCCGACTGTGCGTCCTGTAGCATTACCCGAGAAGCGATCTTTAAGAACTCGGATAAGGCCTTTGTTTCTCTCATCAGCGGTCTCGTGGAGTGTGTTTCTTTCAATACCTAGCATTGTGTAACTCCACCGCATGATAGCCCTAGACCCTGTAAACTGGTTCTGTTCAGTCTTACCACCAGCTTCGTGTGAAGCACCTGTCTTTGGTGGGTTTAGGTGAGACACCAACATAATCCAGATGTCTAGCTCTTTAGCTAGTCCAGCAACCTCACTCATAAGAGCGTCGAGGTTACGCCTCTCGTCAGCCGCATGAGAGTTGAGGGCTGTTAGGTTGTCGATATAGAAGATACGACATTCGTAGTTGTAAGACATGTATCTGATCTTCTCACGAATGACCTCCCAAGTATTAGCACCAAAGTTGTCAAACATAAACAGATTACCGTCCATTGAACGTACAGTCTCTTTCAGGGCCTCCTTATCGACCTCGATATTCGGCAAGTGATAGTGTTGACCATCAAGTTTACCAGCTGTTCGTAGAAGCGTCTCTTTAACACTTTGCTCAAGCATAAAGGTTGCTACTTTCCAGCCCTTACTAATATCGTGAGCCATCTGTGTCATAACAAAGTCTGTTTTCCCAACGCTAACACCAGCACCTACTGTTACTACCTCACCGAAGCGGCGTCCATATAGCATCTGTGTGAGACCATCGTAGGCATACGCAAAACCAACTTCAATAGGCTCGGCAACAGTGTCCAGCATATCCATCGGGGTTACGATATCATCTGGCTTATAGCGCTCTGCGTTATAGAAGCATTGAACTACCCCAGCTTTACCTTTGTACTGTAGGACCTCGTTAGCGTCCTTGTAGTCTGGGTGACGGACGATCCGCAGCTTGTCTACTGGAATGAGCTGGACAACGTCATTAACGGCTTGGCGTCCTGCGTCATCATTATCGAACCAGATGTAGACCTCGTCGTATCCTGCGATCCATTCAATATGCTGTGCAATCTCTTTCTTAGCGGAAGAAGCTCCGTTCTTTAGTGACACAACAGGATACTTCCCGTCTGTTGCGGTAGCGTAGGACAGAGCGTCGATCTCACCCTCGGTGATCACAAGCTTCCTACCTGTGTTGCCCCAGAGGGACTGACCGAACAACGTAGAAGTTTTAGCATCGCCAATAAACTTGAAGCTCTTGTCAGCATACCGAAGCTTCTGACCGACAACCTGTTTGTCTTTATCGAAATAGTTAGCGACCTGAACCTTGTTGCCGTTACGATCCTGACCTACGCCATAGCGAAACTGTTTGCAGATGCTCTCTGGTATCTTTCGTTTAGCGAGCTCAACATAATCGAATGTTAGTAGGTCCATGTTTGTATTTTTATTGTGTGACTGCATTGGAGCGTCTCCACTTTCTCCTTTATTCCACGTACTACAGGCAAAACAGTAGCTAGTACCGTTAGAATAATTAGCATTGGCGTCAGAGCTACCACAAGAATCACACTGGCTGTGATACAGGAATTCACTTTCAGCGTCTTCATTGTACATCCTCAAGGTCTCCATCAATCAAATCGCCAATCAAGTAGTCGTAGTCCTCCCACTCTTCGTAGGCTAGTTGGGAAGCCTCTGCATAATCCATCCAGTCGTTTTCGTACATGAGCTCAGACCGTGTTGCAGCAATAAGCTGTGCTTTATTTAAAATCATAGAGAGCCTCCATATCTTTTTTATAATCCATGTAATCTTTTAGAGTGATCCCATATCTACGGGCCTCTTTAAGCTCATATTCAAACATTCCAAAGTCATTCATAAGATATCTCCTCGATTGTCACCACACAGCGTGGGTTCTCTTTATCGACACCACCGAACTCGAAATTGATCTCAGGGACGAACTTATAGTTATCATCCTCTAGGATATCAAATTCAACCAAAGCGTCTAGGGTGAACTTACACACCACAGAGCCGATGTTATCAACGTCGAATAGTCTACGGGTCGGATAGAAGATTGAGTATGTAATCCTAACAGGACCCGCCACAGGTGTAAGAGCGCGGACAGTCTCCGCAATCTTAATTTTAAAAGTCTTCTTCATTTGGTTTGAAATTTGGAACTGCCAATTACGGTAGTTGCCAAGGTTGAGGTAGTGTGTTTTTTTCTTATTCACACCAATTTCCAAACGAATAGGAACGTCAAAGGACTGTTTAGCAGGAACCCCCTGCCCATTGCTGGACAGAGGATTATCGTGCTTTGCGTTAGTAGTCATTAAAAGTCGTCTGCAAAGTCTGAGACTTCGTCAGCAGCAACATCAATAAAACCATCTTCATCATCGAAGTCGTCAGAGCCAGCACCTGTGTATTCTACAAGCTCAATGATCTGCATCTTTGACCAGATGTGACTAATACCAACAGTCTTTGTGGACTGCATGAAGTATGGGTTTGCATAACTAACTACGCGAATAGTCGATCCGTTACCTACGAGAGGTGCTTCGTTACCGAGGCGGTTCCGTTTAGCATCTACTACGAGAACCTCAGCTGTATCACCACGTTCACGGCGATCGGCTAGGTCTTTAAGTTTGTATTTGAAGATGACTTTACCAGTTGGGTTACCATCAGCATCATACTCTTCTTTGTAGACAGAGCTCTTACGAACCTCACGAGCACGGGCAGCGCCGAGTGTCTCACAGGTTTCGTTGTAGGCAATGTCCAAGAGGTTCTCTAGTTTTTCAATGTAAGCTTTGACCGAGGGGTCGTTGGGATCACATACCACATCGGTAGAGAACTCACCCTTAGCATTGAATTTTGTGTCAGGCTCTTTGAATTTACACCAGAGTGCCTTACCTTTTGGTGATGTTACGTTAGTTCCTTTTACCGCGAAAGGTTTTGTAATAGCCATGTGTGTCTCCTTTAGGCTTTGAGTTTGGGGTCTTTAAGCATCTTAAAGCTTCTTTAAGAGATTACTATTATAGTTATTATAATAATAATTATCTAAGAAGTCTTTAAGCATCTTTAAGCATCTTTAAGTATCTTTAAGCATCTTAAAGAGGTTCTTAAATCGGTTCTATCTATAGGGGGCTTTCATGCGCAACTATGAGAAAATGTATTTAGATTCAAGCACTTCGTTAAGATTTAGGGTATTGATCATTACCTCCTCTGGTGATTGTTCGAATGTGTGATTGACTGTGTTCACAAAGATGTGCAGTGGGTCAGCTTCAAAAAGCTCTACAAAAGTCTCTCGGACTAACTTGTTAAGGTTTTCTACGTGACCGATAGGAACACCGTAACTATCATGGATCATGTGAAAGTTAATACAACCTTTTTCAGCTAGCTTTAGAACTGTTGTAGCCAGTAGAGCAGCATCGAGACTGTGAATGAAGTTAGGTGCAATACCGTTGCCCATCCTAAGTTTGTCTAAGGTCTCGGTTGGTGTTCGGATTGTGATCCTCCCGATAGGTGTTCGGATACGCTCCTCTTTACGAGTCCCTATTCTCTGGACTACGGGGAAGTAAGTAAGGGGTGTTCTGTAGGCAATATGTTCTCCTCTCTTTACAAGGTCTTGTGTGACCCTCTTCAAGTACTCCTGACCGACCCTAGCGCCTTTCACAATCTCTTGAATAGCTTTGTCGTTTAGGTCTGATAGGAACTTAGCAGCTGCCCAGATGTCACCTACCCAGAACTTCTTGTTGTTGTTCTCCAACTCCATGAGCTCTTCTACGATCTGGTCATACATCCCCCGCTTAGTCACAGAGTAGGGTTGTGTCATTACATTTCGTTTCACAAGACTTCTGGAGACCTTACCTTTGAAGCTGTTAGCCATCGGTACGGTGTCTAGCACATGATCGACGCCAGCTTTATCAGTGTAGTAGAAGAATTTCTGATAATCACCTGCCTCTAGGTAGGAATTAACACGATCAGCGACCTTCTGGTAAATATCCTCTCTGGTGTCCCCAATGACGTTTACTGAGCTAGCCCCCTCAGCATCTCGTAAGAGGCCTGAGTAGAGCTGTATGCCGCTGCAGGTAGCATCTAGAGCAATGGGGATGTGACTGACAAACACCTCAGGATCACGTTTGTAATCCGCATACTCAAAACACCACGCCAGAAACATATAAGGGTCGTCAGAGCTACCCCAGAAGTCCCGATTAGCTAGGGGATCATCAGCAGTCTTTAGGATATCGCTTTCAAGCTCTAAGATTTTAACTATCCTATCATCATACAATAGCTTGTCGAAGCCATATGTGTTAGCACCATGAATCAGGAACCAACGCCGCTGTTCTTCGGTAGTGATCTTACTGCCCTCAGCGAACTCCAGCAGAGCTTTGATGTTACCAGAGCCCTGAGGCTGGAGGTGTTGTTGGATTGGGTAGATACGACCTCTACTATCGTATTGATAACTAAAGTATATTTCGTCTTCGTTCAAATACTCCTTTGCGTTGGCTAAGATCATATTCTGCATAAGAGCCTTGCCGTTGTTAGATATGCAGATATCACGCTGATCTTCTAAATCTTTGTGACGTTTACGTATCATATTATTGTGCATCGGTAACCCTTTATGCGGTCCCTCTTTATGCAGCTCTCCGTAGTTGTGAGGGTTGATGTAGTCCTCTGGTTCCATGTTGACATTAAGAGGAAGACGCCCGATGAGGCGTGGGTTGTGCCTAGGGTAGCTAGGGTCCTCGATGTTATTATCAAAGATATAGTCCATAACCTCAAACACCCGCTGGTTAATACGCCAAGGTGTGCCCTGAAGTGTGTTGAGGATTTTGGCGAGGTTGTCGGTGTTATTCTGGTCAAAATAACGCTGTAGAATACCCCGTGTCTCGTTACGAGCTTTGATCATAGACAACTTGTAGATGTCGGTTGTGTGATAACCTCCACTGCCTTTATAGCTCGTCCAGTCCTTAGGCTTCACCAGATGGATAGGGTATTTACGATAATCCTCCAAGAGTATCTCACGGCTCTGTAGGACCATTCGGTAGCACTCGTCGGTGTAGACAATGTGCTGTGTTGTCTTATCAGCCTGTCTGACATTACGGAGTTCGATAATATTGATACCACTTTTAATCACAATATCAATAAGCAGGCCTCCAACATATGCTGTCAGAGCTGTCAGGTTACTATCCTTCATTTGGTTCTGACGATGAGCAATCTTAAGCTTCTCGTTTTTACACCACTTAGCGCCCCGCTTCTTGTAGCGTCTGTCAACATAAGAACTGAGTGTCTTCTCTTTGTTATCCAAACGGCGGACTAAGATGCTATCGTGGATGTTTTTATTCAGCGATCGTGCCATATGCGACACAGGGACCATATTTTCCTGTGAGATATAACGTACTACCGTCACAAGAACCACGTAAGCTAGGTCTTTAGGGCTTTTGTGAAACTCCTCAGCTAGGAGATTACGTACCGTCCCCGCCTTACCACGTAGAGGAGCGTCGAAGTATTCGGTGAGTTTAGCTGCAAGCCTGTCGATGCTATGTAGAAGGATCATACGACCCTCCAACAACTCATCCGCATTACCTGTAGCTGCTCTGCGTTGTACGATCTTCATTAGGCGGTCATGCGAGTAGTCATTAGCTCGCATCTCCAGTTCTAATTGTCTTTCCATCTTTGTTTTGTCTGTCATACAACCTCCCTATTATAAACCCCTGTGGGCATCTTCATTGCGGCTAAGATATCTGCCCACTGCTCAGGGGACATCACTACCAAATCTAGAAGCGTGTCGGCCTCGATATCTGTCACCTGTCGAATAGCTACCATCCCATCAAAGATAATAACTTCGACATCTGGGTGTGTCCCTGTGTGATCCAGTGTGGTTATTGTAGTGCTCACACCTTCGTCTGTGTCCATTTCTACTGTAAACAAAGTATCTCTCCTTATGCAGAGTAGTATTCTAGGTCCTCTCCTATTCTCAGGAGCTCGTCTGTGAGTTTTGTAGGTAGTTCCCAAGGGTCAAAAGTAACACCTGCGATCGTCACCTTGTATAGGTCAATGTTCATAATCTCAGAGTGTCTTTCATCGGCTACAAACTCGATATAAAGATCAGGGCTACTGTATTCTGCTTGCACTTCTCTAATCAATTTATAGGCCCTCCGCGTCAAATGCTACGATCCACTGCTTACAAACGTCAGAGCGGATAATGTCGTCTGTGGTGAACTCGATAACAGGAGCACTGATATTATACTTCTTAGCGAGGTGGATGGCCTTAGACAATCCAGACTGTTCTTCAATGTCTGACTGTTTAATGTCTCCATTCAGAACCAATGTGCAGTTCTCACCTACCCGCGTGACCACCATCTTTAACTCTGGGATGGTGATATTCTGTGCCTCATCGACGATAATGTAGGCATTGTCAAAAGAGCGACCACGCATCAAAGCCATAGGAGCAACTTCGATATTACCGTTCTTCAAAGCAGTCTCTACAGCTCCCTTACCTAGATGCGTCTCTAGGACGTCTAGGACGGGCATAGCCCACGGTAACGTCTTGTCGGCTAGGTCACCCTTCAAAAACCCAATGTCGCGTCCTACGGGCACGTGAGGGCGTGTGATGATGATCTTATGAATATCCTTACTGATGTAACGATTGGCTGCGTGTGTGGCCACTACGTAGGTCTTACCTGTTCCAGCTGGACCCATACAGATAACCTGTGCCTCTTCCTGTAGTGCTTTCATGTAGAGAGCTTGGTTCTCCGTCTTAGGGATAAGATGGACTAGGGGCTTGTTCGCAGCGCCTTTGTACTTAGTGGCGCGCTTGGGTGTTGCTACGAAATTAGCTGTTGATTGGCTTGACATTATTCTTCTCCTAAAATTGAATTAAATACGTAGTCCAAGTCTGTACCTGTAGCACCGCAGTAGATTAGGAGCTTTAGTCCTAACTCTTGTGCCAAGGCGGTTGTAGTGTCGTCTAACTCAAATTCAACCGTCACATCACCATCTTCACGTTCTGTTACAGCTGTTAGTTTCATCTGTCCTATTTTGTCAGTCATTCTGTCTCTCCTGTTTTAGAATAGCACCCTGCGCATGAGTTCTACCGTGACAAGTAGGGGCCATAGTAGTGAAAGTACCGACCCCCCAACGATCGCATCACCAAGGTCATACTGTTCAGGGGCTTCTAAGGCA
>UEXM01000462.1_pt1 | contig 42935 bp, 43 predicted proteins | sample 1796661 | NCBI WGS metagenome assembly UEXM01 (sample SAMEA4772469, study PRJEB27181) | metagenome | reverse complement strand
ACATAATAACAGCTTATTACTTAGGATAAGCTCAAAGTTAGCTTTAAATAAAGTAATATAAAGTAAATTTTCTTTCACTTCTGTATTAGCATAAACTTTTCCTGCTACGGATGTGGGTAAAGGTAATAAGTTCAATAGCTTATAGTTATTGTGCGCTAGTAACAAAAAATAGCAAAACTTATTAAGTTAATTAAATTGTCATTTTTCATTCAAATAACCGTCATATAAATTGATTAATTTAAAGAAAATTTTCAATATGAGTATTTGTTATGCAAGCTAAAGACTGGCCAGAAGAAAACGTTAATGATCTCGATGATTATTTTGACAATCAGAAACGCAAAAGCAACAAGCAATCGAAACGAAAATGGCGCGAAATAGAGGCTTTTAAAGAGCAAAAAAGAATGCAAAGAGAAATGGAATCGTATGATGACTATTTAATGCATTAAGACCCGACCCTTCGTTGTATAAAGCGCATGTGATAGCAATAATGCTAACTTATTTTATTATTACACTGCGCTTTTAAACGCTATTTTGACGACAGATAATGCTAAAAAATAACCATTAAGCTAAACATATTCCTATTTCTTGCTATTTTTCACTATTTCTCGATAATTTCAGGCGATGTTTTCTGGTCAAACCAAATCGCATTGCGCTATAATTCGTTTTTTGTCATTAACCGTGTATTACTTCATGAAGTTCCCCGGACGCCGTCAGCATAGACATTATTTTCCTGTAGATAATAAAAACCCATTAACAAACCAAGTTAGCTCAAGTTCTGTAGCCGATAAAAACTATATTGTCGGTATCGATCAGGTATTAGTTGATATTGAAGCTAAAGTCGACCAAGCGTTTTTAGATGAATTTGGTTTGCAAAGGGGTATGTCACAAGTTATTTCAGATGAAGTAACGCAGCGACTTTACAAGCGTCTAAAAGATGAAGCGTTAATTAATTACGAATTTGCCGGCGGCACTATTGGTAATACCATGCACAATTATTCTGTATTAGCAGATGATCGCTCGGTGCTGCTGGGTGTGATGTCTGAAAATATTCATGTTGGCGATTACGCTTATCGTTTTATTAGTAATACTTCTTCACGTGTTGACCTAAACTACTTACAGCCAGTTGATGGGCCTATTGGCCGCTGCTTTACATTAATTGATGATACCGGTGAGCGTACGTTCGGTATTAATGCGGGCTTGATTAACCGTTTACGTCCAGAGTCTATTGATGAGTCGTTAATTTCTGGCGCATCAGCATTGGTAATAAGTTCGTATTTAATGCGTACTCAACCTGGCGATACCATGACTGAAGCTGCAATTAAAGCAGTGAAATGTGCTAATGCCGCTGGCGTACCTGTGGTGCTGACATTAGGCACAAAGTTCCTTATCGAAGAAGAACCTGAATTTTGGCGTGATTTTGTTAAAAAGCATGTCAATATACTGACCATGAATGAAGAAGAAGCATTAGCAATTACAGAGATTAAAGAACCTTTGCTTGCGGCTAATAAGTGTCTTGATTGGGTTGATATGGTTATTTGTACTGCCGGTAAAGATGGCTTATATATGGCCGGCTATGTTGACGAAGCGTTTAAACGCGAAAGTGAATACCCTCTATTGTCTGACGAGATCCATGAATATAATCGTTATGAATATTCTCGTCCTATGTTATTGAAAGACTGCCAAAAGCCAATGCGGATATATACCCATTCTGCACCGTATATGGGCGGCCCCGAGCGTATTAAAAATACTAACGGTGCTGGCGATGCTGCACTTGCCGCAATATTGCATGATTTAAGTGCTAACGTGTATCATAAAAATACCGTTGCCCATTCAATTAAACATCAACAACCTGCTTTAACGTATTCATCATTATCACAAATGAGTAAATATGCTAACCGAGCAAGTTATGAGGTGTTGGTACAACATTCACCACGTTTATCTCGTGGCTTACCTGAGCGAGAAGATAGCTTAGATCAAGCATACTGGGCTCAATAATTTACCGAACAAGCATTGAAAATTCCGTGGAGTATAGCGTTGTTTTTGTGGTGACTATTTAATTAGTGCAATTAAGACTACAATAGCAGCGCTTGTTAGCTGAGAAAAGTAACTGTTCGGTCAATTTATCCCCTTTAATGAGAATCTTAAGCTTTTTCCATGACGACATTAACCACGCATAAATCATCACAACGCCGCTTGCTTATTGCACTCGCTATTACCAGCGCTTTTATGGTGTTACAACTTGTCGGCGCTTTTTACGCAAACTCTCTTGCTGTTTATGCCGATGCAGGGCATTTATTTGTCCACAACAGTTCATTATTTATTGCGTTAATTGCTTCAACTTTAGCGATAAAGTTTGGTCGAACTTTTAGCGATGGTTACCGTCGCCTAGAGCTTTCAGGTGGTTTGATTAATGGCTGTTTGTATCTATTGATCAGTTGCTGGATTTTATTGCAGGGTGCTGAAAGGTTATTTGGTCATGAACACCATGATGAACATGAAATAAATACTTTTGTTATGTCAGCAATTGCCTCATTAGGCTTTTTATTTCATGCCGCATCTGCATATGTTTTATATCAAGGCCGTAAAGACAGCGTTAATGTTTATGCTGTGTTTTTGCATACTTTTTTTGACTTACTCTCGACCATAGTAACCTTCGTGACCAGTATTGTTATTCATGTAACAGGGTGGACGATTGTTGATTCTCTATCCAGCGTATTAATTTCATTTTTTGTACTTTATACCGGTTCTAAGCTGCTTTATAAATGTGTGAAAGGTTTGTTTTTCAATGGGGTTCGATTACCGGCCTTGAAAAAAATTGAGACAGCTTTACAGACAATCGAACACATTGATAATGTGCATAACTTAATTGTTAAGAGCGATAATGGCGAAGTGGTGGTTGGTGCACATATTGTTCTTAAGCATAAATGCACATTAGAAAAGCATGATGAAATATGTCGCTTTCAAGTTGAGCAAGTTTTAAAAGAGCAATTTGATGTCAGCACCAGTGTGCTACAAATTGAAATTCATGGTTGTCAGCATCACTAACTGAAGCTATTAGCTGCCGTGAAGGTGTTATCTCTAACAATAGTGAGAGGTATTGCATCTTGCTTCAGCATATTTACGACTTAAATCAATAAACTGAACCGCACAATAACTTATCATAGCAAGATGTTTTCTATGGACCTTTTGCATGTCTAATACCAATCAAATACCTAGCAATAACTTGCTCAGTGGCTTCTTAATTTTATTGGCATCGATTATCATTTTTGCAATTGCGCAGGTTATCGAACGCTTTTTGTATAGTTATGAATTAAGCTCGATGTATATTTCGTTTTGTGCGGGTTTTATCTTGTTTACGCCGCTAGTAAGTTTGGCGTTACACCCGTTATTATTAGTTAATACGGATAAAAATCATCAATCCAAAACTACAGGCTTGCTGGTCAATGTCGGATTAGTAGCTGTTGTTCAAGGTGCGTTCTTTTTGATCTGGATGACAGATGCGATTGCGATTTATAGTATTTATGTTGATGCTAACTCTTTTTTAGCAAAAGCTTTTAATATTAATAGCCAAAAAACGACGAGTCTTAACCAAGAGTTTTATTGGTTTAATTTATTTTTGGCTTGGTTTTTCTCATTATTATCACTAACGCTTGGTTTATTGCCGTGTTTAATTGCTCGTTTGAAAAACTTAGGGGTAGTGGGTAATTTCGTTTCAGCCTTTGAGTTTGCGAAACAATGTAAATTACAGATGTTGTTTTATGCATTTTGTTTAGCCTTTGTTGTTGTTATGCCACTGATGTACGCGAAATATTTATTTGTTTTGCTATTTCCGATAACGTTGACGTGGATTTTTATTACTATCGCTAGCAACTACTTAGCTTCATTAGAAGTTAAGCTCGGTTCGACCTCGAAATAAAATAACTGTTTGCAGATACCAGGCTACTTTTAGTCAGTTGCACTAAGTGTGTAGAAATAAGTAAGTTTGCTACAAAAATCAAAAGCTAGCGCTTTTAGCTGGCAACATCATTGTTTTTTCATTTCCTTTTACATGTTGTTATTAGTTTGTTAACGTCAAAATGATAATAATAACATGTTGATAATAAGTATCCGGTGATAAAACATCAGTGCGAGTTTAACTAGAGGAATTTATGATAAAAACAATATTTAAATGGTTAGGGTTTTTACTGCTAATCATTGTTTTGCTTGGTGGCAGTTTTGCTGCTTATGAATGGAATGCAGATAAACCTTTCAGGTTTCGCTCATTTGTTGATCGTGAAGTGTTAAAGATGGCATTTGAAAGCCCTGAAACCTTAACCTCGTTAGGTTTTTTAGAGTCGTTTGGTATTACTGGGCATAATGCTGAGCTCGATGATGCTAGCCTAGCAAAAGCTGATGAAATGTATGTCAAACTCAAAACCGTCCATAAAACACTAAAGTCTTATGATGATGAAAGTCTCACTGAGGCAGATCGCCTTTCAAAAGAAATTGCCCTTTATTTATTAGATTTTGCTAAAGATGCCGAGCAGTATCGCTATCATAACTATCCTGTTAATCAATTATTTGGCATTCAAAATGGTTATCCAAGCTTTATGGAAGCTCAGCACCAAGTCAATAGTGTTGCCGATGCTGAAAATTATCTAGCACGCTTAGAAAAAGTTAAACATAAATTTAGTCAAGAATTAGAAGGTATCAGGCTTAGAGAAGAAAAGGGGATTATTCCACCTGCATTTGTCATTGAACGCGTGCTAGATGAAATGAATAATTTTGTAGAACAGCCTGTGCAAGAAAATATTCTCTATAGTGCTTTAGCAAAGAAAATGAGCGACAGTGAAAACTTCTCGGCCGATGAACAGCAGCAGTTATTAGCAAAAGCAAAAAGTAATATTGTTACTTTTGTCCACCCGGCATATCAGTTGCTAATTGACTATTTTACTCAGTTACAAGCCAAAGCCACAGACGATGATGGCTTTTGGCGCTTACCTGATGGTGATAAAGCTTATGCGAGTGCTTTACAGTTTTTCACCACAACTGATTACACACCACAATATATTCATGATGTTGGTTTAAAGGAAGTTGCACGAATTCAAAGTGAAATATTGGCTATTTTAGTAGCTCAAGGTTATGACATTTCACAAGGTTTTACTGCAGCAATTGAGTCTTTGGCGGCACAAGAGAGCTTTTATTACCCGGACACTGATGAGGGACGTGCGCAAATATTGAAAGATTATCAAACAATTCTTGATGAAATAGATGCTGGTTTGGACTCGGCCTTTAGAATTCGCCCTAAAGCGGGTATGGAAGTTGCTCGAATTCCAGAGTTTAAAGAAAAAACAGCCCCAGGTGCTTATTATCAGCAGCCTGCGATTGATGGCAGTCGCCCAGGACGTTTTTTTGCAAACTTGTATGATATTAAGGCAACGCCAAAATACTCAATGAGAACATTGGCTTATCATGAAGGGATCCCAGGTCATCACTTTCAAATCGCCGTAGCTATGGAGTTAGAAGGCTTACCATTATTTAGAATGTTTTCACCTTTTACTGCTTATGTTGAAGGTTGGGCGCTTTATAGCGAGTACTTAGCTTGGGAAATGGGCTTTCAAGATGATCCCTTTGATAATATTGGTCGCTTACAAGCTGAGTTATTTCGAGCCGTGCGATTGGTTGTTGATACCGGTATTCATTATAAAAAATGGACTAGACAGCAAGCTATCGATTACATGAAAAGTAATACTGGTATGGCGCAATCTGACGTGACATCTGAGATTGAGCGATATATTGTGATGCCAGGCCAAGCAACCTCTTACAAAGTGGGCATGATGAAGATTTTAGCGTTGCGAGAAAAAGCTAAAACGGCTTTAGGTGAACAATTTGATTTACGTGATTTTCATGATGTTGTATTGAAAAACGGTGCTGTACCGCTAGATATTTTGGAGCGTTTTATTGATCGCTATATTGCCGATACATTAGCTCGTTAGTGACGATATTATTTGTTGAATTAAGGTCGCTTTGCGGCCTTTTTTATTGTTGTTTTTTATGGCTTACTGGGTTTTTATCAAGAGAAATCACCTCAGTTCTAGGTTGTATTAGCTGGGCTTGTATTAACTACAGTTGTATTCTCTTTAGCTAGAGCAAGCTGAGTTGCGTTTACTCAAATTGGTTTAGCCTAGCCAAAGCTCAGTCAATTAAAGTTGATATTTCAGCGGTTTTTAACCAGTCAGTATGAAGATAACAACGAAAAAAGGTTGGCGTAGCAATTAGACATCACTTTGTATTTAGCTCGGCATTTTGTTCAGTGTCGGTAGCTGGCTTAAAACCTGTTGGGGTAAACAGTGATTAATTTGGTATTGATAAAGCTGATAGAGAAAATTTTCCTGGTACAGTCTTTTAACAGCATTTGTCAATAACGGCACTAATGCCACAAAAGGCGACTTCTTTGCTAGGTGTATACCTAACTCATGTTTACCTACAGGATAAGCATTGTCGATAAATTCTTTTTTCATATTTTGTCGGTGCAATGCGTATTCTAGACCAATTTTAGAGCCAATAACACCGTCAACCCGTTGGGCTTTAAATAATTTAATTGCTTGTTCATAGCTGTCAACACTGACTTTATTTAGCTGGCTGTCATGATCAAATTTACGGTCAAATTGTGCGTTTCTAATCACTGCTATTTTTTTGAGTTGATGAAGGTCTTCGTAGCGTTGAAGGTTAATATGACTGGGGGTAATGAGAACAATTTCTATGAAGGAAAGCGGACCTATATAAATAATGTCATTATTAACTTGGTTGTTTTTTAAAATCAGTGCTAAATCTAATTCACCTGTTTGCAAGGAGTGTAGAATTCTTGCATATGGGTAAGACGAAAACTCCAACTTTACTGGCAAATCCTTAGTTACTGCTTGAATGGCAAGTTTATTTATACCAGTACATAGTTTATTTTCAATAAAGCCATTAAAAGGTGGAAAAGCTGGCACACTCGCATAAAGGGTTTTATTGCTGGCGAAAGAGAAAGCATTCGTCAGTGTTAATATTAAAAATACCAAACAAACAATTGGGGTATTCATCTTAAATTTATTCAAAGTTACTCCATTAACAATTTATCTATTGAAAATTATAGTCACGATAATGCTTTATTGTAATTAATTATCGTCATGACTGATAAATAATGGGCATACCTTTTGGTTTGAACTCAATTTCACTATTAGTTTAAGAAAATAAAATTTAACTTGATTATGTAAATGGTAATCATTATCATTTAAGTGATTTTGAATTTACTTATTTTTAAAGTAGGAGCTAATGGATGAATTGGCAGAATTTACTGATAAAGGGCAACACTTACTTTGATGAACAACAATGGCTTAAAGCTGAGCTGTATTATAAGTCGGCTTATAGTCAGTTAGAAGGGCAATGGGATTGCGGTGAAGAGCATGAGCCTTTAATCATGGCGTGGGTCTGTACTTGTCATAATCTTGGAACGTTATTCGAAACTCAAGGCGATCATGAAAAAGCTATCGGGTATTTATTACAAGCCTATCAAGAAGTTCATCGTACTAGCCAAAATGAAAGTGCCACTTACTCATTAAGATCATTGGCTTTTAATGCTTTAAAAACTTCTTTACAGGCGATAATGTCTTTTACTCAAAAATACCCAACTTGTGAACATTGTTTAGAGCAGTTAGCACGCTTGCAACAAACTTTAGAGTTTGAAGCTCAAACCTTACATTAACAATACGTTAAAGGTCACTTAACCAAACTTAGAAGGGGCGAATTTATGGCATATCAACTTATTAGAAAGCTAGATTATTTTTTCAATTTTAATTGTGCATTTGCCTATTGTTTTGATGTTGAAAAGCAGCACAAGGACATAACTGAGTTTATTAGCGATAGTAGGGAGCAAAATTAATGTTAGGTTTTACATTTTTTAAAGTTCGAGGTAATAGCATGTCGCCCAACATCCCCAATGACAGCTATATACTGGCTAGCCGCTGGTTTGTTGGCTGTTTTTTAGGTGAAGGCAAAAAAATATTAATTCAGCATAATACCTATGGCTTGATTGTAAAAACGGTTGCTTTAGTCGATCATCATGGCTTTATTTGGTTAAAAGGGGAAAACAGCCAGAGTATCTCTGTTGAGAAAATAGGCCCTGTCGATAAAACACAAGTGATTGGCCGAGTGCTAAGCGTTTTTAAAAAATAATGACGAAGAAGTACTGAACAAAGAATATCAGCGCTATGTGGTTGAGGATTTTTTTGTTTAAGTGAAATATAAGGCGGCTTAATTTGGATTGTTGATTAATTAATTTGTCAGTGTAACTATAGCGAAAGTTACTGATGAAGAGATCAGAGCTGAGCTATTACAACTAAGCTGAAAACTTGTTTAACTATCGCTATTTGTTGAAAAGGTTTCCGTTGCGGTTTCTTTTATCTTGATGCTTTTTTCAATGATTTCTTCTCTCATTTTCTCTAATTTTTCAATCGCCTTTTGTTTTTCTTCTGGACTCATTTTTTCATTTTCAGCAACGTTTTTGATCATTGCTTCTAGCTCCGCCAATTTTTCACGATCGATACCCAGTCTTTTATCGAGAATTGTTTGCATCATGTCATTAAAACGGTTATCGGTAACTTTGTTTTCCACCGTACCGGTTTTGGCCTTATTTGCAGCTATAAGTGACTGCGCCGTTTCTGGTTTAATATATGTTGGCGCAGATTCACTATAATTTTCGCCCTGCATTTTGGCTATAGCTGCATCTGATAGGGTAACCGTGTCGGTTTTTGGAGCAACAGGCAGCGGGTGTTCGTAACCTTTGACGAAATCTACTTGGTTAGCAAGTTGAGATTTTGCCACACTTACCATTTGGGCATAGTTCATGTTGACCATCATAGTACTGCTCCTTGTATCACTGTAAATTACACATTTTAAAAACTTATTGAAAAACACGATGAACTGTTAATAGATAGCAGACTCCATGCCAGAGTTCATTGAAATCAAAGATAAGTTATATTACAGCCGAAGTTTATGGCACTGACTAAGCATTTTAATGCCTAAGGTATTAATAGTTAAGTTGGAGACTCAACTTTGAGGAATAGCGTTGCATTATGACATTATGCATGCAAAGAACGTGGTACTCGTTGCTAGTATTGGCGTCCATGCCCTAGTGTTTTGGTCGTTTAAAATGCCTGTTTATTGTTGTGATAGACTCGCTACAGTATCAGATACGTTTGTTGCCCCAGCTTTTATCTGTTGCATGACTTCAGCGACTGCTGCTAATTGTGCCTGTCCCTTATCAAGGTAATTTGTTACTGCATTCATACCGTCTTGCACATTTGTCGTCACTTCTTGATTGTCGGATACTACAGTAGCAATCTCATTGGTTGATTGGCTTGTTCGAGAAGCCAGTTGCCTTACTTCGTCTGCAACAACGGCAAAGCCTCGCCCTTGTTCACCCGCTCTTGCCGCTTCTATTGCCGCATTTAATGCCAGTAAATTAGTTTGATCGGCTATGGCTTTAATGGTAGAAACTATGGCTTGAATATTATCGGATTGTTGGTTTAACTTGTTAATTTGTTCGGTGGTTTCTTTTGCTTTGTCAGATATTTCATCAGAAATTTTCACCGATGAATTTAGCAATTCAGCTGCTTGCTCAGTTATTTTAACTGTTTCTAATGAAGTGTCGTATGCGATAATAGATGCTTTATTGACTAACAATTCGCGTTCGATATTTTGCGTGATATCACTTGCAAACTTGATCACTTTGACGACTTGATTATTCTCATCAAATATTGGGTTGTAAGTGGCTTCTAGCCAGAGTTGATTACCCAATTTATCTTTACGAAGAAATTGGCCACTTTTGAATTTTCCTTGTTGTAAATCTTGCCAAAATGAAGGATTTTCCTGGTAGAAATCATTATCACAAAACATTTTATGATGATTACCTTTAATATCGCTAAGTTGATATTTAACGGCATCGGTAAAGTTACTATTGGCGGAAATAATATGACCATCAGGGGTAAATTCAATAATGGCTTGAGAGCGATGAAGGGCGCCTATTATGGACTGTTGCTCCATAGCGGTAATTTTTTCTTTGGTGACATCTGATGCAATTTTCATGATTTTAGTCACTTGACCATTAGCGATGATCGGAAAATAGGTCGCTTCTAGCCAAATAATATCGCCTTGCTTGTTTTGTCGTTGAAAAGTTCCTTTATTTGCTGAACCGTTGCGGAGTTTTTGCCAAAAACTTTTGTATTCTGATGAGCTAGCGTAACTAGAAAGACACATAACTTCATGATGTTTTCCGATAACTTCAGCTTTTTGGTAGCCGGCAATAGCTAAAAACAAATCATTAACGTCAGTGATGATACCGTCAGGTGTAAACTCGATAGTGGCAACGTTATTTTTAATAGAATTTACAATAGCGCTTGATTGCTCTAGCAGAGATTGATTGTGTCGTAATTGGTTTTTAATTTTGTTATTGAACATAATCTACCTAATAAAATTAACATAAATACGTGTTAAAGATAACTGTACAACTCATTATCCATAACATACATCTACGTTAAATCTGTTAGATAAAACATAAGAAAATAACTTCCCTACAGAAGCAAGTATAGCAGGTCTTTTTCACTGGTGGTAAAGCAAATAGTAATAGGGTCTAACATGTTAGCATTTAACCTGAACTCTGGATAAGCAGCACTTGCTCAATCCTCCCTTTTAAGCCATTACCTGCGTTATAACATCGATAAATAACTCGCTATTGATAAACGTTTTGCCTTGGAAATGGCATAAAATGAAGCATTGATGGTGTCTATTAGTGGTGTCTATTAGTGGTGTCTATTAGTGATGTTCGCCTTGCTTTAGTATTTACTTTGCCACCTAAGCTTCTGATTCACTTCAATATCAAGCACTCATTATCCAGAGTTCAGGTTATTTAAGCGATAAGTGTTAATTGGCATTTGGCTGATTAAATACTGAAAAGGCATTAATTTTCCGCTTCTTGATATATAACACTACATTCACCGTTTAACAGTTTGTTAATTTGTCATTGAGGGAAAACGTATAAATGCATTTATGTTTAGATATAATATGGCGAATTAAAACTACGTAGGGGTGAAAGTGACATTGCTAAATAACAAAAGATATTTTTCGGTAGGCGGGAAAACTAACGAAGAAATAGAGATTACTGATATTAGCTTTACAGATAGACCTAATGTGATTTTAGGACGCGCAATATTACCGTTGTCAAAGCTAGAAAAAAATGTCGTTATCTATGGCCAAACATTGGCTGATGGCCAGATAGAATACCGTACGATTTCAGCTAAGTGTCCGCATCAAGGTGCAGATATCAGTCAAGACGAATTAAAGGCCGATGGCAATGTTTATTGTTCATTGCATCATCGACCAATTGGTGTTTTTAGTGAATATAATTATGCTTATTTAGTTGAAAAACGCGCCGACAAGTTTTTTATTGTCAAAACCTAGTCTCTTAATAAGGCATCTAAGGTATCAACAACTTCACTCCAATCAGAGTCAAGTTGGATCGCTTCTTGTAAAAACTGCGCTTGACCACGGCTCCAAAAATCAGCATCGGCTAATGCTTGGTTTTCTGGAATTCCGCGGTGAGCGGCAATAAAAAACTCTATATCTTCGTCACTATTTTTAATACCCAGTTGAGCGAATAAACTTGCTATGTCGTGGTTTGAACGATCCATAAAATACTCCATTATCAAGTGTTAATACAATGTATAACTGCCAACCTACAGGCAACTTACTCTATAGCAAAACCACTTGAAAATACAGGATTGTGCAAGTCAAAAAAGGGTTAGCACCAAGGTATTGATTGAAGAGAATGGTTGTTCCATTGTCAAAATCAATAACGACGGAGATGGCTTTTTATCGCCTTGCCCTGCGGGCGCTAAGCTAGAAAAACAGTGCAACGTTGCATACATGGATGTATGTACTTAGCTTTTGTCTGGAGCAAAAAAGCTGTACAGCGCTTGATAAGGTTCCCACAGGGATGTGGGGCATTAGGATAATGCAGGAGCTATTATCGAGAATAAGCATTATCTGTGTGCTGTGCCTTGCGCTGATTTCCTAGCTTAACGCTGAAACTGCATTTTCAAGTGGCTTGGGTATATATTATATAGCAGCTTCAATTTATCGCTCGGTCATTGGTATGACAGCTAATAATATTTAAGTGTTCGCACGTACACTACTACCACTTATGGCGGTGCCTAATAAAGACAACAAACAGTAGCCGGTAAAATAATAAAAGCCCGGCCCTAATGCCGATTAAGTTTGGCTACTGACAATAAAGTCTAATTTAAATCCAAACAGTGCTAGTTGCTGTTCAGTAGCTGTTTCTGCATGATTGGTTGAAAGCACAGCAAGAAAAATAGCAACAACAAAAACGTCAGCCATCGACCATTTGCCTATTTTACCAATAAAGTTATAGATAGTTGTTTCAAGCGGTGAATCTTTTTTTGCATAAGCTAAGCTAAGCAAAATGAACTTTATAACAGGAATGCAAAGTGAAAAAGCGAAAATTAACACCGCAACGAGTAAGCGTTCATCTTGCCAAAGCTCTTGTATTGTTTGTAACAATGACAAACTTTTATCAACAATTGTATTTGTTAATTTTGCACCACTGACATTAGCGGTCATCGCCATATTGAGAGAAAACATAGGTAATAATATACCGGGTATAAATAATGCAATGGCAATTAAATTTAAAAGAAAACCAAGGTGTTTTTTAATCATAATCAGCAGTAATATTCCTAGATAAGTAGTATTCTATAGTCTGTGGCATATTGTGAACGATTTTCTGCTGGTGATGCAATATATTTGTATTTTGGCTAGTAAATAACGCTAATAGATCTGCTGGTTGATCATAAGGCTAAATTTTACAGTTCGCCTTTAAGGTAGCCATAGTGTGTTGGTGAAATATTATATCGAATACAGCCGTACTTAATTGATAATTTGATGGGTTCTGATAATGCAACAAGTACATATTCTTAATGGTGATTGTTTAAAGTTTCAGCTGCAAGATATTATTCATGCCGAGTTGATTGTGACTAGAGAATGCTTAATTGATGGAAATGTACAAGGTGAAACACTAACGGATTTTTATGCTAACAGGGCTGAGTTTACCGCACAATATCCAGGCTGTACTGTTGCCAGATACTATGACATGGCAGCGGTTGAAATTAATAAAATTACTAATATAGCCTTGGGTAGTGAGATTATTTGTTGGTTTGAGGATGATTTATTTTGTCAGGTTAACTTTTGGTTTGTTATTCACTTATTGGTAAAAAAAGGCCATAAAAATAGTATTTACTTAGTGCGTCCTAATGCAGGAAACGAATACAGCTTTGCCAATATGACCGAAGCAGAGCTAAAATTTGCCTGTCAAAATAAGCTAAAATTGTTAGCCCAGCCATTGGTAGCTTTAGCTCAACTTTGGCCTTTATATCAGCAAGATGATATTGCTTCTATGCGAGTTATTGCAAAGCAGTTAATTGATATTTATCCTTTTTTATTACCAGCTGTTGAAGCGCATTCACGTCGAACACCGGATGAGAATGGTTTAGGTTACCCTGAACGTCAATTACTTGCTATTGCTCAGGAGCTAAAAACTCAAGAGTTTGAGACTATATTTCAGTGCTTTTCTGAACGTGAAGGTATTTACAGTTTTGGTGACCTACAAGTAAAACAGATGTTTGATAGGTTGCAGATGAATTGAGCGTACTCGTTTTTTGTTGGTTTACTATTAATGGTGAGTACGCTTGATTACAGATTACAGATTACTTTTTAATATGGACTTCGCTTAGCTTATCAACGGTTGCAGAGCATGACTTAATAAATGTTGTCATAAAATAGTCAACTTCTGGCATTTGCGTTTTTAGCGTGGCGAGTTTTAATTCTAAGCGCTCTTTTACGTGGTCAAATTCATGGTTTTGATGGTTCAATTCATCAAGCGCTTTAATATAAGCGACTAAAATGTCGGCGGCTTTAACTATTTCTTTGTAGTGTGGCTCTACATTGTCTTGTACGATAATATCCGCGAACGTATCTTGAAACTCTTCAGGTAAAGATTCCAAACATTGCCTTTCTGCTAGATACTCAATTTTTTTAAATTCACGAGCAATTTCAGGGTTGGCATATTTGGTTGGACTGACAATATCACCAAACCGCGTTTCACTGGCTTCATGATAGAGTGCAACCGTCGCCACTTTATCAACATTAACATTACCAGCAAATTTTTTATTTTTAATAACAGCCAACAAGTGCGCGACAATCGCGACTTGATGCGAATGTTCGGCGACATTTTCTGGTTTAACACAAAACATCAATGCCCAACGTTTGATCAACGGCATTCTGAACATCCAAGCGAGAAAAGTACTTTGCATTATGAGGCCTTATTAATGATATTAGTCTGTTTATTCTTGACGGTAAGTACTGAAAAAGTTTGCTAACTTTTCAAGTGCTGGTTTTAATTCGTCAACATGGGGTAAAAATACTAAACGAAAATAGTTTTTTTGTTCGACATTAAAAGCTCGTCCTTGCACTAATAGAATTTTTTCTTGCTTGAGTAGGTCTAAAATCATTTTCTCATCATCGTTGATATTAAATTTTTTCTGATCAACTTTGACAAAGAAATATAATGCACCCATCGCTTGATTACATGACAGCCCATCGATGCTATTAATCATTTTATAAGCAAGGTTACGCTGTTTTAGCAAACGCCCATCGCCTTTTATTAACTCATTAATACTTTGATATCCACCCAGTGCTGTTTGAATAGCATGCTGAGCGGGCACATTGGCACATAAGCGCATTGATGAAAGGATATTTAAACCTTCTAAATAATCTTCGGCATGAATTTTAGGTCCTGTGATCACCATCCAACCGGCACGAAAGCCAGCAATACGATAATTTTTTGATAACCCGCCCATCGTGATAATTAAAACATCGTTCGCTAATCTTGCCGTCGGAATATGCTGGGCTTGGTCGTAAAGGATTTTATCGTATATTTCATCACTGAAAATGATCAGGTTATGTTTACGTGCTAGAGCAATAATGCCTTGTAGGACTTCTTCGCTGTAAACTGCACCGGTAGGGTTGTTTGGGTTAATTAATACAATCGCTTTGGTTTTTGACGATATTTTTTTCGCCATATCGTCTAAATTTGGAAACCATTGATTATCTTCATCACAATGGTAATGTATTGGCTCGCCACCAGATAGCGCAACAGCGGCGGTCCATAAAGGGTAATCAGGAGCCGGAATTAATACTTCATCACCATTATTAAGCAAACCTTGCATGGCCATCACAATAAGCTCACTAACGCCATTGCCAATGAAAATGTCATCAACACTCACATCTAAAATGCCTTGCTGTTGAAAGTACTGCATGACGGCAACACGGGCTGGATAAATACCTTTAGATTCGCAATACCCTTGAGCTGTTGGTAAATGATGAATCACGTCTTTTAAAATATCATCAGGCGCTGCAAAGCCAAATGGTGCCGGATTGCCGATATTAAGTTTTAAAATTTTATGACCTTCATCTTCTAAACGCTTAGCTTCGGCGGCGACTTGTCCACGAATTTCATAACAAACGTTTTTTAGTTTTGAAGATTTTTGAATAGTTTTCATAATGATGGTCTTTTAAAAGTTAATGAATATGGTCATTTATTGGCTATGGCGTGTTCACGTCTGCCTTAACCCATTGTTGCGAATATTGACTAACTTTGAAACAGTTACTTGCAATTTTTTTATGGTAAAGCGCTAATATTTACGTCATCTTGAGGTGGTGATTGAATTTTCAACAATATATTGTTTAATATCTGCTTTTATGAGGAGGCTTACCTATGCCTTTACCATTACTTTGGATAGGCGCTGCCGCAGTATCAGCGCTAGTGGTTAAAGGGTTAGCTGATGATCGACAGTCTCAGCAACGTAAGCGTTTTAATTATTGTCGTGCACAAACATTGGCAGACTTAGCACCTTATGAGTCTGCTATTGCAACATATCCAACCGATATGTTGCTGACTGAGCAGCAAGTTAAACCGGTTGCTGGCGCAATTGTTTGTTGTGGCATTGGTGGCGTATTAGATCATACCGGTATTTGGGTTGGGGAAGATACCATTATAGAGCTTGATGGTAATGGCCTAATAAAACCTGTTTCGGCGCAGCGCTTTACCGATACACGCACAGGTAAAGGTATTTTTATTGCGTGTGACTCTTTAGGCGTGCCTTTAGCAAGTGAAATGGCTGCTCATCGGGCAGTAGCGCAAATATTTCAAGTCAGAGACTATCATCTATTGGATAATAATTGTCATCAGTTTATTTGGGAGTGCTTTCAAACGGATTCAAAAAAAATTACCACTTTTAAAGCCTTATCGCTTAATGTTGCCGATTTATTTGATCGGGTTGTGTATTGGGATCGATGTTTGTAAAACACATTGTATTAAGGTTGGATAAAATAAAAAAACGGCTTTACATAAGTATGCAAAGCCGTTTTTCTATGTGAGTTTATAGAGTAACAAAGTCATCTCTAGCCACTCAATCAACCAGAGGGTAAGTTATTTTGTAAATAACGACATCACGTCGCTGATGGCTAACATTGATTTTTCACCACTAATACGGTTTTTAACTTCGATTTCTTGATTATCAAGATTACGTTCACCAATAACGAGTAATAATGGTGTACCCATGAGCTCATGATCGGCAAACATGACGCCTGGGCGCTCTTTGCGGTCATCAAAAATAACTTCAATACCTGCAGCTTGTAATTGTTCATATAAGCTTTCCGCGGTTTCTTTAACGCGAGCAGATTTTGCCATATTCATTGGTACAATCGCCACTTGATACGGAGCAATAGCGGCAGGCCATTTAATACCATATTTATCATGGTTTTGCTCAATTGCGGCAGCAACAATACGTGAAACTCCAATACCGTAACAACCCATAGTTAGCGTTTGGTTCTTGCCAGCCTCAGTTAACACACCACAGTTCATTGCTTGAGCATATTTTTCACCTAATTGGAAAATATGACCGACTTCAATACCGCGTTTAATGACAATGTTACCTTCACCACAAGGGCTAGGGTCGCCTTCAACTACGTTGCGTAAATCTTCAACGCGGTAGTTTTGTGCATCACGATCCCAATTTACTCCAGTCAAGTGCATATCGTTTTTATTAGCGCCACAAACAAAATCAGCTAAGTGTGCGGCACTGCGATCAACAATAACATCAATAGTTAAACCAACGGGACCAATTGACCCAGCATTGCAGCCAGCTGCAGCGATAATTTGTTCTTCAGTTGCAAAAGTTAATGGCGCGGCAACTTGTGCTAAGTTTTCAGCTTTTACTTCGTTAAGTTGATGATCGCCACGTAACACCAAGGCCACAATAGGTGCTTCATTTTCTTTTGTTGCTGTGCCCAGTACCAATAAGGTTTTTACAGTAGTTGTTGGGTCAACGCTAAGCAGCTTTGCCACGTCTTCGATAGTACGTGCATTAGGCGTTGAAACTTCTGTTAACACTTGTGTTGCTGCAGGTCGTTCACCTGTTGGTGCTAGGGCTTCGGCTTTTTCAACGTTGGCGGCAAAGTCACTAGCATCACTAAAAGCAATATCATCTTCACCTGAGTCCGCTAACACATGGAATTCATGTGAAGCATCACCACCAATAGAGCCAGTATCGGCTATCACTGGACGGTAGTTTAAGCCTAGGCGATCAAATATACGACAATAAGCATCGAACATCGCTTGATAAGTTTTATCTAGGCAATCAGCACCTAAATGGAAAGAATAAGCATCTTTCATTAAGAATTCACGGCCACGCATTACGCCAAAACGTGGACGAATCTCATCACGAAATTTGGTTTGTATTTGAAAGACGTTAAGTGGCAATTGCTTGTAGCTACTAATTTCATTGCTAACAAGTTTAGTGATCACTTCTTCGTGAGTTGGACCCAAAACAAAGGCACGATTATGACGATCATTTAGGCGTAATAATTCAGGACCGTAGTCTTCCCAACGACCTGATTCTTGCCATAAATCTGCGGGTTGTACCATTGGCATTAATACTTCTAAAGAGCCAGCACGTTCCATTTCTTCACGAACAATATTTTCAACTTTACGTAATACTTTTAAACCTGTCGGCAGCCAAGTATATAAGCCTGATGCTACATTACGTACTAAGCCTGCACGTAACATTAATTGGTGGCTGATAACTTCAGCACTAGCAGGGGTTTCTTTCAAAGTTGAAAGTAAATATTGGCTTGTACGCATTGAGAAAAAATTCCATTAGTAAGCGAGTAATAAATATGTTGGGTATTCTAGCAGGGCAGTTTCAGCCACAAAAGGTTTAAATTGCTTCAAATGTTAAAAATTATCGATTTATCATAACGGAACCCTAGTTAATAGTGATTAATTCCCTTGAGCACTTGCTGATTTTTTGTCATACCACCAATCGTCAGTAGCTTAGCATCAATGACTAATAAACCTCGATGGTCCATGGTAGCCGTTTCAGTTTTAGAAATTTTCCAGTTATTTGTGTCGAGGTTATAGTACCAAATTTCATTGCTTGGCTCGGACGGTTTACCGTTATACCCGATGCCATTATAGTTATAAGGATTATGGCTGCCGCCGACGAAGATAATTTCTTTCGCTTGGCTCACGGGATTTATTAAACCTGTGGCTGCCATACGATAACGTGATATGCCTGTTGGATGTTGGACTTTAAACCATGAAATACGACTAGGGTTATTTGGATTTATTTCGCCACGATAGCAAGCTGCTTCTGCGGCATAACTGCGACGTTTATTGAGGTGAACATCAACCCTGACACCATCACATACCAGTAACTTATTGCCGATAATACCGCCTGCTTCGCCAAATACTGCTTTACCTGGGAACGGGGATGCTTGCTGCCATTGGTTGGTTTGGCTGTCATACAGTTGTACTAAATTAACGTTACCGTCGTTATGCCAACCACTGATGAGATAAATGTAACGATTTTCATAGACGAGCGCAATGCTGTCATCGACAGGCACTGGCATTGAGGCTAATGCACGGTACTGATCTTTTATTACGTCATAGGCATATACATCAGGGATTGATACTTCGCTATGATCTTTAGCTACAGTATAACCTCCAAAAACATAGGCAAGTTCGTTGATAGCAGTAGCGACACTTGCCAGTCGTCCTGTTAACTGGTTAATTGGTTGGGCAATAGGAACGGGCGATTTTCTCTGCCATTGATTATTTGTAACGTCAAAAACATAAAGGTGATTGTGTACATCTTGATGATCTTTATTTGCGCCTAAACCAGAAAATGATAGCAAGTACCAATGATTATCGACTTTCACTTGCGCAACCGCATTATTTGTTACTGGATGAGGTAAAAAACTGTTTTCATTTGCCTTGATGCCTAATGATGTGAAGGTCAATAAAGTGTTGAGTAACATCAGGGACGCGAATATAAATTTGCTCATAGTTTATTTTAGATGCTCGTTGGTGAAAGAATTTAGCGAGTTCCTAGCCTAGCAAATAATATTGACGCGCTATAGCTTTATTCAATTGTTGGGCGCTAAAGGCAAATGTTTTTACACTGAACAGTAAGTAAATAACTGATGTTCTGGAGTTTATTTCTTGCTAACGTATAGTGACTCAATGTTTTTTATAGCAATAATACCAGAAACAGAGTATTGGATAGGGTGTTTAGGCTAAAGAATTTATTATGGATATTTCAAGGTTTTCAGGTAATGCATTATTTATTATTAACTACTTTTGCTGTTTTATTATGGAGTAGCCTAGCGGTTATTGTTGCTCAACTTGCGCATGTGCCGCCATTTTTCTTACTGGCTTGTTGCTTATTTATTGGTGGCAGTTTGTCGCTATGGCGTTATAAACAGTGGCAATTAAAAGCAACACTCTTATTTGTCGGTGTTTGCGGTATTTTTGGTTATCATTTTTTGTTGTTTATGGCGCTAAGACTTGCTCCGCCGGTTGGTGCTAATTTACTTAATTATTTATGGCCGCTATTTATTTTATTATTTACACCATTATTTTTTCGTGAAATAACGCTTACTAAACGGCAAATTTTCGGCACTTTAGTGTCTTTGATTGGTGCAGGGCTTATTGTCGCAGCTGATGGTGCGACATTTTCAACTGATGATGTTTTCGGTTATTCCTTAGCTATATTATCGGCATTAATATGGGCATGTTATTCATTATTATCAAAAAAATTAACTTTGACTTATACGCAATTTGGCTCTGCTACTGTTGGGCTTTTTTGTTTGATATCAGCCGGTTTAGCCGCGATTTCACATCTTATATTCGAGACTACACCTGTGATTACATGGGGCGACTCAAGTTTAATACTTTTGTTAGGGTTAGGTCCTATGGGGATTTCTTTTTATTGTTGGGATGGCGCAGTTAAAAAAGGTGACCCTAGGGTTATTGCCACCATTTCCTATTTTACGCCATTACTGTCAACATTGATGCTGGTTGCTTTTAGTGAACAAGTTTTCAGTCAGGAGATCTTTATTGCTATGTGCTTGATTGTATCCGGAGCTTTGCTGGCAAACCTTAATTTGCGCTTATTACAAAAAACCACATTAAGACAATAGGTTATTAAAAACTAATGGGCTTACGTTTCGTTCGGACAGCCTCAGCCTTTTGAACTACTTTGACCTGATTCTCGGGGCTATTTTTAGTTGCTGTTGATAGCGCTTTTTGTTTTTTAGGCTTACTGGTTTCGATGTTATTTGCTGCTAACTTATGCGACGTTTGCATTTTGTCATTCGCTTTCACAAAGTTAACCTGTATTGTTTCACCATTAAATTCGATAATGTCGTCATGATAGACTTTTTTTCGCTTTTGAAATTCAACTTCGTTATTTAATAAAACATAGCCTTCACTGATCACTATTTTAGCTTCTCCGCCACCGCCAACCATATTGGCTATTTTTAATAATTTGCAGAGCTCAATGGGTTGTACAGAAATATCAACAAGAGGAATAACGTGAGTCATGGCTGACCTTTAAAGACAAAAAACAAAGCGTGATTATAACTGAGTTAGTGAGTGATGTCCTCTGCTCTTGAACTTATTACTTGTTTAACTTTCTTGGCAGTGGAGTTTGTGTTTATTAGCTAGAAATATAATTTTAGTTACATCAGCAAGGCATTAAGTCGGACATTGCTCTTGTGTAAAATAGCTTGCTCTGTATAATGCGCCCCCAGCAGAAACGGCAAAATACTTGAAAGGGTATTACGCAAAACTACCGATCTAAGGGGCTTACCTATGATAGCGGGGTTTCCAACGCGATTTGATTTAATATCAATAGCTCGTTTCATTTATTCAATTTTATTGATATTAAGGCAATATTTTTCATGAAAAACATTTTAATCTTGATCACATTTTTATTCATTGCAACTACTTACTCAGAAAAAGCTCAGGCACAAAATGTAGCCAAATCATTATGTGAGTATGTTTCAGCTGATGATAAGTCTCGTTTACGTTCTTATTTAAAGTCTCATAAATTAAAAATCCGCAATGTATTTGATGGTGTACAGTGTAATGGCCAAAATTTAGTGGCTTTTGCTAGCACAAACAATGCAATTAAAACTGGTACATTAATGTTAGGTAAATTACCTAAAGCAACAGTTGAAGAGTTACTAGCAACAATTACTTCTCCAGCGTTGACTGCCGCAGCAAAAGAGCGCATTAATGGCTAATATGTCATGGCATAAGTATCAAAGCGGACAATAGTCCGCTTTTTTATTGCCTAAATTTCAACATTATCGACGAACTTAGTTTATTGAAGTGTATGACTGCTAACGTGTGTTTATCAGTCTTTAAATAGAGTTAGCCATAAAATACAGTTGGCTTTTATTGCTCGGTGGCTTATTCTAGCTAGCTGATTTGTCTGCTGCCGTAAGCGTATAACAACTTAATACTTAAAGTTTTTACCGCTCAAAGGTGTGCTGTAATTTACTATTGCCGCTAGATAAGTGAGGGATAGTTAATCTACTATCTGCGTTTTAGCAATATATCTCAATTTTAGTGATAACTTTAAGGGAACATCATGATCATTCAAACAATAGCAAAATTTTTTAAATTAGCGGCAATTCCTTTGTTACTTGGCTTTCCTATCGCGATAATCGCTTATCGTTTACAGGTTTGGCAAATGGCAACGTCTTTTCAGATCATAAAGTTTACCGGTTATGGCAGTGCCATTATATTTACATTAGCACTACTATTAGCTTTATTCTCGCTATTTAAAAAGCAAGCTAATGTCGCGAAAAGCTATGGTTTGGTGATGATTTTACTTGCTATACCTGTAATAGGTTTATCAATGCAAGCGTCTAAAGCTAAGTCCTTGCCTTTTATACACCATGTAAGTACTGACACTGTTAACCCTCCTAAATTTCAAGCTATTGTAGCGCTGCGTGGCGAAAACAGTAATCCATTGGCATATGACAGCGAAAAGTTAGCACCTTTGCAAAAAGCAGCTTACCCCAAGGTGAAATCGATTATGAGTGAGCTAAATACTCAGCAAGCCTTTAGCCGTGCTGTTGATACAGCGATGAACTTAGGTTGGGAGATCGTTGCAAAGAATGCTGAGCAAGGCATTATTGAAGCTGTAGATACAACATTACTTTGGGCGTTTAAAGATGATGTGGTTATTCGTATTCAGGCAACAACTTCTGGCAGCAAAATTGATTTGAGGTCAATTTCTCGCATTGGTGGTACCGATCTAGGGGCAAATGCTAAACGTGTGGAAACGTTTATCAGCAACTTTTCAGCTAACTAAACCACGTTGAGGCTATTTACTTATTATAGTGTTTTCATACGTTAGCCGCATGCATTGCGCCTGAGTAATATAAATTACTCAGGCTTTATTTTTCTACTCTATCACTTCTTGTTGTGTATTCTTCTCGCTTCTCGTTGCATACAACGTTGAACGACTAAGCGATTATCATTAGCTAAAAATATGATCTAATGAAGCTGTGTATAATTTTTTGATTTTAACTAATAACTGATACAGCTTATAAAAGTGCAGTAGGTCGTTCTAATTTTAACCTGATGCGAGAAGCAGGATATAAGTATGGTGGACGATATTGGCTTTAATAGGTAACTTAGTGCGAATTGTAACGCGTAGTAGGTGGTCTTATTTGTATTTGTATTTGTAAAATGGCTTAAATCTGAAGAGGCAGTAGAATACAAGTATGGTGGACGATACTGGGCTTGAACCAGTGACCCCCGCCTTGTAAGGGCGGTGCTCTCCCAACTGAGCTAATCGTCCGTAACTATTTAATAGTTAATGACTCGATATATTTTAAATGGTGGACGATACTGGGCTTGAACCAGTGACCCCCGCCTTGTAAGGGCGGTGCTCTCCCAACTGAGCTAATCGTCCATAACTATTTAATAGTATATGAATCAATGTAATATAAATGGTGGACGATACTGGGCTTGAACCAGTGACCCCCGCCTTGTAAGGGCGGTGCTCTCCCAACTGAGCTAATCGTCCATTTATATTACAGTGTAATTTTTATACTTCGTTTCAACCACTTGTAAAGAAAGTGGTGGACGATACTGGGCTTGAACCAGTGACCCCCGCCTTGTAAGGGCGGTGCTCTCCCAACTGAGCTAATCGTCCAATATAACTAAAATATTAAAACTACAAACAGAGAAGTGGTGGACGATACTGGGCTTGAACCAGTGACCCCCGCCTTGTAAGGGCGGTGCTCTCCCAACTGAGCTAATCGTCCTTCTCTGTGGGGGCGTATTATAGGGAGATCGAAAAAGCTGTCAACCAAAACACTGCAATTTTTTATTATTTTTTTAACTATTTAGCTTAAACGCTCTATATTTCGACAGGCTGATGGTTTTATGAGCTTTCTTGGCTTTGTTACTATTACTTGTTAATAAATTTAACCGGCTAAAAGGTGTATTTCCGGCTCTTGCCTGATAAAATGTTGCCAACTTTACAAATAACTTTTCATTTGTTTGCTGATTTTGGTAAATAAATATATTTCATTGAGACTTTTATGACTTTAACAACTCGATTTGCCCCGAGCCCAACGGGCTATTTACATGTTGGTGGTGCTCGTACTGCTTTATATAGTTGGCTCTATGCACAAAAAAATGGCGGCGATTTTATTCTTAGAATAGAAGACACTGATCTTGAGCGTTCAACTCAAGCATCTGTTGATGCCATTATGGATGGTATGAACTGGCTGAACTTAGCATGGACACACGGTCCTTACTTTCAAACTCAACGCTTTGACCGATATAAAGAAGTTATTGAGCAACTATTAGCGTCAGGTAATGCTTACCGTTGTTACTGCACGGCTGAAGAAGTTGACGCGATGCGTGAAGAAGCTAAAGCAAAAGGTGAAATAGAGAAATATAATGGTTTTTGGCGTGAACGCACCGATTACCCTGCAGATAAGCCTTATGCTATTCGTTTTAAAAACCCATTAGACGGTGATGTTGTTATTAAAGACATGGTTAAAGGTGATATAACCATTAGTAATGAACAGCTTGATGATCTAGTCATTGCTCGTTCCGATGGTACGCCAACCTATAACTTAACAGTGGTTGTTGATGACTGGGATATGAAAGTTTCTCATGTGGTACGTGGTGATGATCATATTAGTAACACGCCAAAGCAAATTAATATTTTAAAAGCGTTAGGTGCAACAGTACCTGAATATGCGCATATTCCAATGATATTAGGTGATGATGGCAAACGTCTATCAAAGCGTCATGGTGCAGTGAGTGTAATGCAGTATCGTGATGATGGTTACTTACCAGAAGCGTTACTTAATTATTTGGTTCGTTTAGGTTGGTCACATGGTGATAAAGAAATTTTCTCTCGTGAAGAGATGATTGAATTATTCGATCTGAAAGACTGTAATAGAGCACCGTCAGGTTTTAATACGGATAAGCTTATTTGGGTCAATCAGCATTACATGAAAACTTTAGATCCAGTTTATGTTGCATCGCATCTTGAATGGCATATGAAAGAGCAGGGCATTAATATTGAAAACGGCCCTGCGTTAGCAGAAATTGTTAAAGTACAAGCAGATCGTGTTAAAACCCTAAAAGAGATGGCACAAATCAGTCGTTACTTTTATGAAGATTTCACCGAGCTTGATGCTGGAGCGGTGAAAAAACACTTACGACCGGTAGTTAAAGAGCCTTTATTGTTAGTAAAAGAAAAATTAGCTGCACTAACTGATTGGTCACCTGAGCCAATTCATGCTGCGATTAATGATACTGCTGTAGAACTTGAAGTGGGTATGGGGAAAGTCGGAATGCCTTTACGAGTTGCAGCAACCGGTGGTGGTAACTCTCCATCACTAGACATCACACTAGCGTTATTAGATCAACAAAAAGTATTATCCCGAATTGATCAAGCTATTGAGGTGGTTGAAGCACGTATAGCTAACAGCTAGTGTCTGGATAATTTTTCAGCGCGTCAGATAAAAAAGCCAGCGTAATTGCTGGCTTTTTATATTTAGGAAGGTTAGAAATAGCTTTGTCAATGCAACAAAACTAGGGCTTTAAAACTTAGTTGTATCGGTAAATAAACCTACTTTTAAATCTTTGGCTGTGTAAATCACACGACCATCAACAGAAACCGTTCCGTCAGCAATGCCCATAAACAACTTACGTTTGATAACGCGCTTTAAAGTAATTTTGTAAGTTACTTTTTTTGCTGTTGGTAAAATTTGCCCGGTGAATTTTACTTCGCCTACGCCTAAAGCACGGCCATGACCAGGGCCACCAGACCATGCTAAATAAAAACCTGTTAATTGCCACATGGCGTCTAAACCAAGGCAACCTGGCATGACTGGATCACCCTTGAAATGACAATCAAAAAACCACAAGTCTGGATTAATATCTAACTCGGCAATGATTTCTCCTTTGCCATGTTCGCCACCATCATCATTAATGCTAATAATTCTATCCATCATTAACATATTGTCAGAAGGCAATTGGCTGTTACCAGCACCAAACATTTCGCCAGTACCCGCTTTTATTAAGTCTTCTTTCGAGAACGAATTTTTTTGTTCCATGGGCTCACTTACATTTATTGAGAATTTAAAAGCGTTACTTTAGCGAACACTTGTACGCTAAACAACTCCGAACAGTTAAATAAATATAGTTTTCACTTAACAAAGGTTAGAAAATTTGTCAGTATTAGTTATGCGTAACCGCTTTGATTGTTAAAAATAAAACAGGTAAGTTATTGATGAATATTAAAAAGAAAGCATTAACTAATGCAGAAAAGCAAAAGCGTTATCGTGAAAGACAGAAAGACCGAGGCAAAAAAGAAATGCGTGGTTACTTATCACCAGAAGCACAAAAATGCTACGAATTGATTGCTGAACAAACAAAATGGAATGACAGTATTATTTTAAGTAATGCCGTTCGTTTGACTTATGCTGCATATAAAAATGGTCAAATTGGTTTATTAAATAGTTGGTTAAACAAAAATGAGCTTTAATCATGACATTTTTTGGTTGTATAAATGCAACAAAAAGAGAAATTAGATTGTGTTAAAGTGCAATTAACTATATTATTTTTTACTTAATTCTACTGTTTTTTATAAAGTAATTATAAGGTAACTCTACGTTGATAAATGTTTTGCTGGTTGATGACCATGAGTTGGTTCGTACTGGAATACGAAAAATCCTAGACGAAGTAAAAGGACTTAAGGTGGTTGGTGAGGCTAAAACAGGCGAAGAAGCCGTACAGTTTTGTCGCAAAAACGAACCTGATGTGGTGCTAATGGACATGAACATGCCAGGCATCGGTGGATTAGAGGCGACTAAAAAGATCATTCGCTATGCGCCAGATGTTAAAGTTATTGTATTAACGGTGTATTGTGAAGAGCCCATTCCTACTAAAGTTATGCAAATAGGTGCTGCAGGTTATCTTACCAAAGGTGCTGGTCCTGATGAAATGATCAACGCCATTCGTGCAGTCAATAGCGGTCAACGCTATATTACGCCTGAAATAGCTCAGCAAATGGCATTAAGCCAATTTAAGTCGGCCGATGAAAACCCTTTCAGTACATTGTCTGAACGTGAATTACAAATCATGTTAATGATCACGCGTGGTGAAAAAGTGCCGGATATTTCTGAACAATTAGTATTGAGTACTAAAACGATTAATAGCTATCGCTATCGTATGTTTGAAAAACTTAATGTTGGCAACGATGTTGAGTTGACGCATTTAGCTATTCGCCATGGTATGTTGAAAACTGAAGCCCTATAACTTTTGTCTGAAAAAAACTTATCAAATGATGCTTTAACTTTTGATCATAAAGCCTTTCTAGCTGCGGTTTCTGACCAAGCTGGGGTATATCGTATGTACGATATAAACCAAACAGTTATTTATGTTGGTAAGGCAAAGCACCTTAAAAAACGATTAGCGAGCTACTTCCGTAAAGATGTTGGTAGCAATAAAACTCGCGCACTAGTAAAACAAATCACCGCTATTGATGTGACTGTCACTCATACTGAAGGTGAAGCGCTGATACTCGAAAATAACTATATTAAGAAATATCAGCCTAAATATAATATTTTGCTACGCGACGATAAGTCTTACCCATATTTATTGATCACCGACCATAAACACCCTAAATTAGGTTTACACCGAGGTGGTAAAAAAGTTAAAGGCGATTATTTTGGACCTTATCCAACCGTAGGTGCGGTATGGGAAAGTTTGCGCTTAATGCAGAAAATTTTTCCGCTTAGGCAATGTGAAGATAGTTATTATCGAGCGCGAAGCCGACCGTGCTTGCAGTATCAGTTGGGGCGATGCTCGGCGCCTTGTGTTGATAAAATATCACCAGAAAATTACCAAGAACAAGTCCAATTAGCTAAGTTGTTCCTCAAAGGTAAAAGCTCAACTGTGATTGAGCATTTGGTCGAGAATATGCAAAGTGCCAGTAAAACGCTGAACTTTGAACATGCCGCAAAATATCGAGATCAAATTGCGACTTTAAGAAAAGTGCAGCAGCAACAATTTGTTAGCGGTACTGTTGCCGAGATGGATGTGATTGGTTTGCATCGTCATAAATCTCAAGCTTGTATTCATTTATTATTTGTTCGAGAGCAGAAAATATTAGGCAGTAAAAGTTACTTTCCTACGGTGCCTATTGATACCAGTGATGCGGAAATAATTGCTGCATTTATTAGTCAGCATTATATTGGTAATGAGCTGAATTTAGGTGCTATTCCAAAAGAAATTATTATTCCACAGGCAATCGATAATCAACAAGATATTGTGCAGGTAATTTCAAGCCAAGCAGAGCGCGAAGTCAAGCTATCGAACAATGTACGTAGTGAGAGAGCACAGTATTTGAAATTAGCTTGTACTAATGCAACCACAGCATTAATGACTAGAAATTCTCATAAAGAATCTATGCAAGCAAGATTTTCAGCACTTAATGAAGTGTTTGAACTGCCTAATGGCATATCACGTATTGAATGTTTTGATATCAGTCACACTATGGGTCAGCAAACCGTAGCGTCAAATGTGGTGTTTAATCAAGAAGGGCCATTAAAAAGTGACTACAGGCGCTATAATGTTCATGGCATTACACCAGGTGATGATTATGCCGCAATGGCGTTCGCTTTAGATAAACGCTACAGCAAAGTCACTAGTGAAGAAAAAATGCCTGATATTATTTTTATTGATGGTGGTAAAGGCCAACTGTCAAAAGCAGAAGCATTTTTTGCAGGCATTGAGCAAGTTAAAACCCCTTTATTGGTAGGTGTAGCAAAAGGGGAGTCAAGAAAGCCGGGTTTGGAAACTTTAATTTTAGCAGGTAGCCACCAGCTGATATCCTTGCCTGCTACATCACCAGCCTTACATTTGGTGCAACATATACGAGATGAGTCACATCGCTTTGCGATAACGGGCCATCGAGCAAAACGACAAAAAGCCAGTAAAAAGTCAACATTGGAAACTATTCCCGGTATAGGAGCAAAGAAAAGGCAAGCACTTTTGCAGTACTTGGGTGGTCTTCAAGAAGTGTTAAAAGCAGATAAAGCAACCTTAGAAAAAGTACCTGGAATTAGTAAACTCTTGGCGGAAAATATTTATGACGCCTTGCATGACAATTAGAACACGATCTGTGTAAAATGTGTTTTAACTCGACTCACCTTTGATTAGATAACGATAAGAATATAGACATATTATGTGGACAATCCCCAACCAAATTACATTATTTAGAATTATTTTAATCCCGGTTTTTATATTGGTATTTTATTTGCCCGTATCGTGGAATCATTTTGGTGCCTTTGTGGTATTTTGGTTTGCAGCCATCAGTGATGCGCTTGACGGTTATTTAGCACGAAAACTCAATCAGTCTTCCGCTTTTGGTGCCTTTATTGATCCTGTTGCAGATAAATTAATGGTAGTGGCGGCGCTTGTTATTTTGATTCAAGACTTACAAGTGTGGTGGATATCTATTTCAGCGATATTAATGATCTCTCGTGAAATCTTTATTAGCGCACTTCGAGAGTTTATGTCTTCGCGTGGTCTTAGAGATGTTATTGCGGTTTCACAAATGGGAAAATATAAAACTGCAGCACAAATGCTCGGCATTATGGGATTAATTTGGTATCCCACCTATGACATCCCGTTAATTTTATTTGAATTTCCGCATGAAATATTAATTTTTGCTGCATATTTCTTTTATGCTATCGCGACCGTGCTCACTTTTTGGTCTATGGTTATCTATTTTAAAGCAGCTTGGCCTGAGTTAACGAAGTAATTTAGTCGTAAATTGCGTATTTTTAGCTAAAAAAACACCAGATTAGTCGCTTTTTGAGCAGTCGAAATAAAATTGATATTAAAGGGTTGACTCATCAGTTTTTCAATGTAGAATGCGTTTCCAGTTGGCAGGGAGTCAACACATGAAGCGGCTGTAGCTCAGCTGGTAGAGCATCACGTTGCCAACGTGAATGTCACGAGTTCGAGTCTCGTTAGCCGCTCCAATTTCTCTTTAAGTGAGAATTACAAGGAAATACTACTTACATGTAGTGATATAAAACGGCGGGTTGGCAGAGTGGCCATGCACCGGATTGCAAATCCGATTACCTCGGTTCGACTCCGGGACCCGCCTCCATTGCCCGGGTGGTGGAATTGGTAGACACAAGGGATTTAAAATCCCTCGCTCATAGAGCGTGACGGTTCAAGTCCGTCTCCGGGTACCATATCATGAAATAGTAAGTTGTAATTACATATTGGCCTATGTAAAGTGTGAGTTTGAAATCTATGAAGCGGCTGTAGCTCAGCTGGTAGAGCATCACGTTGCCAACGTGAATGTCACGAGTTCGAGTCTCGTTAGCCGCTCCAATTTCAAACATGTGTAGTCTTAGTTAATAGGTGTTAATTAAGCAAGTGAAGCGGCTGTAGCTCAGCTGGTAGAGCATCACGTTGCCAACGTGAATGTCACGAGTTCGAGTCTCGTTAGCCGCTCCAATTTTTATTGATTTTACGTAAGTAAAATCGACGTAGTTACCAAGATTACGTTAAAAATACTTCTCGTTGCCCGGGTGGTGGAATTGGTAGACACAAGGGATTTAAAATCCCTCGCTTGTAAGAGCGTGCCGGTTCAAGTCCGGCCCCGGGTACCATTACTATTTAGTAATAGTTGTATTTTATAGTTCTACGAAGCGGCTGTAGCTCAGCTGGTAGAGCATCACGTTGCCAACGTGAATGTCACGAGTTCGAGTCTCGTTAGCCGCTCCAACCTTCAAGGTTTTATTATTCATCATTGAAATAAAATCGACGTAGTTACCAAGATTACGTTAAAAATACTCCTCGTTGCCCGGGTGGTGGAATTGGTAGACACAAGGGATTTAAAATCCCTCGCTTGTAAGAGCGTGCCGGTTCAAGTCCGGCCCCGGGTACCATTACGACAGTATTACTCCTACTCTATATATCTATCATTTCTTTTATTATCACTTTTTAATACAATCCATTGATTTATAACATGTTTTATATGCAAAATGTTACAGCTTAACTTTAGCTTTTGATAGCAATGACAGCTGACTATTTAATATGAAATTACATTTTTTAACAAAGCGACTATCTTTTGTCGCGTATTATGAAGTGTTTTTATAAAAACTTTTTATTTTTCCACAATTTCCGAGAACTTAGTATGAGATTACAAAAATCAATTCTTGCAGCAGCCATCACATTAGCAACTTTTAATAGCTACTCTGCCTCTTTTCAATTAAACGAAACAAGTGCCTCTGGCTTAGGGCGAGCGTTTGCTGGCGACGCTGTAATAGCAGACGATGCAGCTGTTTTAGCTCGTAACCCTGCTGCAATGGCATTGTTCGACAAGGCTGCTTTTTCTCTAGCTGCAACCTATGTTGATCCAGGTGTAAATATCAAAGGTATCGATGCACCAGACCTACTTGGCGCTGATTATGATGTAAGCGAGCTTAAACAGGATGGCGTCGTGCCTACGGCGATCGTTCCAGCAATGTACTTTATTAACCCAGTGAATGACACATTTGCTTATGGTGTTGCCTTTAACTCGAATTTCGGCTTAAAAAGTGAGTACGATAATGATTATGCAGCGGGTTCTATTGGTGGTAAAACCGATTTAAAAACTATTAATGCTAATATTAGCGGTTCATACCGAATCAATGAGCAATTAAGCTTAGGCTTAGGATTAAATGTTGTTTATGGTGAAGCTGAATTAATTAGGCATGCTGGCCGTGTTCTTGAAAATGGCGTAACAATCCCTGGTATTGGGACTGTTGTTGCTCCTGTGCCTGGTCGTACTGAAATTGTCAATATGGCTGGTGATGATTTTGGTTATGGTTGGAATATTGGTGTGGTTTATGAAATTAATAAAAACCACCGCTTTGCGCTGACTTACCGTAGTGAAGTTGAACTTGCGTTTGATGGTGAGTTTTCTGGATTAGGTGTGCAAGAGCAAGCCGCTAGCTTATCTGTTGATATGCCTGCGATAGCTGAGTTTTCAGGTTTTCATCAACTTACCGAACAATGGGCTACACACTACAGTATTATGTACACTCAGTGGTCGAGTTTTGAAAAGTTAGAAGCATTTACTGGTGATACGCTAGCATTTGAAAAGCAAGAAAACTTTGAAGATACTTACCGTTTTGCTTTAGGCGCAACCTATGATGTTAACCAAGATCTAGTCTTAAGACTTGGTATTGCTTTTGACCAATCTGCAGCTGTAGATTATCGTTCGATATCAATTCCTGACAGTGACAGACTTTGGTATAGCGCAGGCGCGACTTATCAACTAGATAACAATGACAGCATTGATTTTGGTGTTTCTTACATCAATGGTGATAATGTTATTGTGACTGAAGAAGATGCGTTATTAGCTCAATTGCCTAGCTCTTTAGATGGCGTTGTCGGCAATAAGGATTGGAATTTTAGTTCTGAAGGCAATGCTTTAATTATTGCGATTCAATATAATAAAACCTTCTAGTCAATATCCCGATATTAGGTACTTAATAGTAAAAATATTAAGTACCTAATGACAACATAAAAGCCAACCAAGTTTTAGGTTGGCTTTTTTATGACTTGCTCAATCTGGGTGATTGTAAAAGCTCAATTGTTAAGAAACAGTTTGACTAAAAAGCCTAAAAAAGGCCAGTCGCAAAAGCAACTGACCTATCATTAAAATCTGCATTGATGCTAGGTCAGTAGCACCAACTAATAATAAACGCATGAGTGTTAGCATCACAACTAGTGAGTATAAATGTGTGAACTACAGCATAGTAAATAGCATCTCTGAACTAAGGTTATTGCCGCCATTAAGCATGCAGGCTCTATAACTAACAGCACTTTTATAGCTTAGTATGATTAAAGCGCCTTTAAGAAATCTAATACGACTTGGTGATGATCTTTAGTTTTGAATTTATTGAATATATGCTCAATGTTACCATTTTCATCTATCAGGAAGCTTGTGCGAACGACCCCCATATTTTCTTTACCCATAAATTTTTTCAATTGCCAGACATGATATTTCTCACAAACTGCGTGGTTTTCATCAGCGAGTAAAGTAAAATTAAGCTCTTGCTTATTAATGAAGTTTGTTAGTTTTTTTGGTGTATCAGGACTAATACCAAGCACGACAACATTAAGTGCATCAAGCTCTACCTTAGAGTCACGTAGACCTTTAGCCTGTATAGTGCAGCCTGGTGTGCTTGCTCTAGGGTAAAAATAAAGTAGTGCCTTTTTCCCTTTTAGTTCAGATAAAGTAACAGGGTTACTGTCTTGATCTAAGAGTGTAAAGTCAGGTGCTACTTGGCCAACGTCGATTGCCATTTTATTTTCCTTATGATTATGATTATGAATACAGTGAGGCTTATGGCTGCTCTGCTTAGTATTTTTTGAATGCGTTATAATGTTAGAGATGTTAAACCATACTGTCTAGCGTAAACACTTCATAGAACAGCTTTATCTGAATTTACCATCAGTAAGATTGGCTGGTGTTAAATTGTAACGTTACATTCTCTTTAAAATAAGTTTGATTGAATTTTCTTGATACAACCTTGCACATCAAATTGTTCACACAATTGGACAAAATCACTTTCAAGTTGTTCGATACTGGTTTCTTCCATCAGTGCAATTAATAATGAAGCACTCATGTGATTATTTTTTTGATTTATTTCAGACTTTAATGATGAAACATCGATGTTACGGGTGGCAAAGAAAGCGGTAACGGCTTTTAAAACACCGGGTTGATCGATACCGGCGTAATCAACTTGATAATGATGTACGAAATCTTGCTCCCGATAACCTGAGGTTCTTTTCATCATGGTAATAAGTTCAAGCTCATGAGCAACCGCGGGTAGTTTACTCTCTAATTGATAAATTGCTTTATTAGTACCAGTAAGCAGCATGATCAAGGTAAATTCTAAGCCAAATATCGCCATTCTGCTGTCAATAATATTACAACCACATTCACTAGCTAACTTAGTTAAATCGCTGACACTGCCGGTGCGATCGGGACCCATTGCCGTTAATACCAAATACTCACTCATCAATAAACCTAGCTGTTATGAAAAAACGCTATTGTAACGCATGTCAGGGTACTAAAGCTAACGAGGAGCTGAAAGCGCCGCACAATGTACAATAATTAACCTCTGGGCTCACCAGTTTATGGGTAAGCAATAAAATCACAAGAAGATACATTTAATATGCACTTATTGGTTGCTAGTTTGCCTTAAAACACATAAGATACTTTTAAAATGTATCTTATGTGTTTTTTATGAGTCACTGAATGAATTTTACAAGTAATGATAATAACTGGCAGGCGTTAGGCCCAAGTGAACAATTTGCAAAAGATTGGTCTAAAGTGCTGATAAAACAGCATATACAGATAAATCAAGAAATTAAAAATATCACCTTAATGTTGTCTCAATCGCTATATTGCGTACTTCAACTTGATGCTAAAATAAAACGTTTAATTCAAGCGGTAAAAGTTCATCTGCAGTTAGAGCAAACATTTTTAAATCCTGCGCTTAAGCATAAATATGAAAGTCAGCATCAAAAGCAGCGGCTTGATCAAAGTTACAGCATGCTCCATCAAGCTTGCTTTAAAATTAATGAGATCATCAGTGCATTGATGCTTTTCCCTCATAATACGGTGCTTAGAGCAAAGCATACGGATCATATCAAACAGTTTTTAAATGAAATGACGACTCGCCTCGCTGAGGAAGATATTTTTTATGCTCAACTTGAACATGTTGAGCATGCTTATGTTTGAGTTTCAATATCATGGCCAGCAGGCAAAATTAGCATGGTACGTACAAGATTTAGTTGTTGCTTCTTTAGACGCTATCTACGGTCAAGAATTACTAACGCGTGGTTCAATCAAAGGCACAAAAACAAAAATAACTACACAAGTCTTATTTGAGTATTTAAATAAAAATGCTGATTTATTATTGGCAATGACCTGTCAGCAATTAGACGATTTATTTATTAACCAAAAGCTCAAGTCGGCCATAAAAAACAGCATATGGATTAACATTTCAGGCAAGCTTTTAACCGATGATGCAATGTTTACTCATCTGTGGGAAACAACATTAAAGCATATAAGTCAGATGGATAAGCAAAAATTAGTGCTTGAAATTTGTGAGGATACTATTGCCATTAACGATAATATCGTCATTGAACGTATCAAAAACTTACAGCGCGAAGGCTTTAAAATCGCCATTGATGACTTTGGCTCAGGACATTCAAATTTAATTCGTTTAAGCCAAGTTAATTTTGACTTTATCAAATTAGACTTACAATTGATTAAAAATGTACCTGAAGATTTATGGGCCACAAGTTTATATAAAGGCATCATTGAATTATGTTCTTCAAAAGGTAGCTTGATTGTTGCTGAGGGAGTCGAAACTAAAGCGCAATCAGATTATATTCGCTGGGCAGGGGTAAACATAATTCAAGGTTTTCTGTACTCAAAACCTTATGCAATGATGTAAAAATTATAGCAAACACTTTTACTTTTCACACATTAATAACGAGATCACCAATGCGTTCATTATTTTTTAGAATGAGATTTATTCACTGGTTGGGTGCAATAGCATTATTTGTCAATGCGACACTTTTTACCCAAGCGCTATTTTCACAAATCACGCAACTTATTGTCGTTGTACTGTTAATTATTCATGATATTGATGAGAAGTTTTGGGGCGTTGACTCATTAAAAAGTGTCACTAATTATATGAAAAATTTTGAAAAGAAAGACCTTTCTGTACCTTGTGAAATTAATAGTCAATATAATAGTGAAATAAGCAAGGTATTAAATGTTATTAATGGTTTTAGACAGAATGTTCAAGGCGCTTTAGTCGATATTCAGCAGCAGGCAAGTAATTCTGATGAAATTTCCGAACGATTAAAAGCTAAAACCCAAAACATTGCGATTAGAATTAAAGAGCAAGACAGTCGAGTTGGGTTTTTGACGATTCAAGTTGAAAAATTAGATAAAACATCGATTACTTTACAAGCTAAAGCGGAAGAAACTCGTTCACAAGTGGAAGTCACACAACAAGGCTTACTTCGTTCCAATAGTACCATGGGCGTAATGGTTAAAGATTTAGGCTCATATATAGAAAATAATGATAGGCTGCAAAATAAGTTTCAAACCTTATCTGAGCAAACCAAGTCTATTGTCAATGTGGTCTCTGTTATTGACAACCTTGCCGACCAAACCAACTTATTAGCGTTAAATGCTGCGATTGAAGCGGCTCGAGCAGGTGAACATGGTCGAGGATTTGCTGTTGTTGCTGATGAAGTGAGGAATTTGGCCAAGTCTACGCAGGAGAGTTTGGATGAAATCAACCAGATTATATTAGGTATATCTGACGCTGTACTTGATGCTGAGCAGCAGATGAAATTACAATCGCTAGCGATCACCTCTTTATCCAAGCACACAACAGCGAGTCAAACAGAACTTGAGCTTGCCTGTGAAAATATCACTGGGATTTTAGCGCTGATTGGTCAGGAGAATAAAGATGATAGTGTTGATATTCAATATATTAATCAGCTGGTCAGTAACGTAGCCAAAGAAATTGAGCAGCTGAAAGCGCTTTCTAGTTCAAATTCAAATGACTGCTCTGAACTACAGCAGCAGGGACACTACCTGAGTGAAGTGACAGAAAAAATCGTTAATCAATTGGCAATGTTTAAAACGCGTTAAATTTTATTTCCTCTAACTGTAGCTTTGCTAAATACCGTGCGGATTATTTTTTAAGCCAATTTAAATATATACATCAACAGTAGTTGTTGAATTTTATGGCCTTCGCGGTTAATCTCTTAGTTTATTTATTATCATGATTGGATAATCACTCTCTCGTATGGAAGTACTTGATATTAAAACTTTAGTGTTTATTTTTTTAACACTGAATGTCTTAGGCTTTTTAGCGTATATTTATATGCGTTTTTCTATTTTACGTATTCCAGGTATGGGACTTTGGGCTGGAGCGCATCTTTCCATAGCTTTGTGCTTTTTGTTTGTCTTACTCAATATTAGCTCTGCAGAACCGCGTTTTTTATTACTTGTCATCGGTTTTATTATGTTGACCCATGTCATGTGGTTAAGCGCTTCTAGGTACTTTTTTAATAGAGATAGGCTATCGCCATTCTTCGTTTTTTTACCTGCTTTGATTGTTATTCTTGTTGCTATTTCTAGTAGAGCGGCTGTCGCCTTGCAGTGGATTGAAGATGGCGCTTTATTTCGTCTAAATTATACTATGATCTTTACAACCTGTGCATTTTATCAGCTGGCCATTGCTAAAGAGTTTATCAGTTATCGTTCACCACGATTAATCACATCCGTGTCCGTTGGTTATGCTTTTGCACTACTAGCGGTGTTATCTATTCTTAAAACGATCACTGTGCCAAATAGTTTGCCGCCACTTGTTGTAAGTTCAAGTGCTTATAGTATTACTACTTTTGTTATGATTGCTTTCATTCAAGTTATCTCCATGTTCGGTTTAGTGCTGATTTCTGCTGAGCGACTGCAGTATAAATTAAATGCGCTTGCTCAGAGCGACCCATTGACCGGGCTACTTAATCGCCGTGGTTTTCAATTACTGTCAGAACAAGCGTTCAAACGCAGAAGGCAAGGTAAAAATATTAGTATGCTGATGGCATTTGATCTAGATCATTTTAAAGCTATCAATGACACCTATGGTCATGCGACAGGTGATGAGACGTTAATCGCCTTTGCTAATTGTTTGACGGAAAACACCCGAGCAGAAGATATTGTCTCAAGGGTCGGTGGCGAGGAATTTGTCGTATTATGTCTTGATGTTGACCGTATTGATGCCGAGAATACCGCTAAGCGCGTCAGTGCATTTATGGCCGGCCTCACTATGGAGTCAAAGGCCGGGGAAAGTTTCTCTATTACGGTCAGTATTGGTCTTGTCATCATTGAAAAAGAAAGCCCAGATCTTAGTTGTTATTTAGCGGCAGCTGATGACGCTTTATATGATGCTAAAGCGAAAGGGAGAAATAAAGTGGTTATGGTCGATTCATCGTCAAACTTTAGCGTTGTAACATAACAACAGCATGCTGAGATAATAGTTTACCAAAGTAAGCTAGCCTTTTGATTTGAATTTAACGACTGGCTTTAATCTGCTTTTATTTTGTTATTTTTATGATAAATATGCTGCAGTATCTTGTGTTTGCATTTTCAGGCAAGTACCATGGTGCGCGGCTGTATTTGGCGCTATTGACAATAATTTACGTGTTTTAAATAAAAGAGATGATTCTGAGGGAACTTAGCTCAGATTCAGTAATCAAAACGACGTTATTGATGTATTGCTTGAACGTTAGACACACATTTCTTGGTGCTGTCATCATAACTAAAATGTTAATTATAAATAATCAACAAGCAAAATTAAATTTAGAAAGATTCAGATTTTTATCCTCGGGAGTGTTAATGAATCGCAAGATATTTTATTTTTCATTATTGAGTGTCGCTGTTGCTAGCTGCGGTACTGCAAATAATAAACAAGCGGTAGGCGATTTTGAATACGCGCACAAAAAAGAAGCAAAAGCGTTAAAAGTACCTGCGGGATTAGATAAACCGACCAATTTTGACACTTATCATGTCACCAATAAAATAAATCATCAGGGACCAGTGGGTGCTGATGTTGATGTACGTGCCCCTTCACTTGTGCTACCTATTGCGGCATCTACCCGAACAGAAGGCAATTCTGCAGCGTCAACCGTTTGGTTTGATCAAGTACTTGATGACAGCGACTTACAAGCTTTTGTAGTACTGGCGTTAAAAGATCAATTAGCAACAGCTGACGTTGAATTAAAGCAAGTGGATGAAAACGGTTTAGTGTTTGAGTCCGATTGGTTTAATAGTGAAACTGAAGAAGGTACTTGGCCATTTAAGTCAATAGCAAGCTCTGAAAGTGTTCGATACCGCTACACCTTTGAAAGTAAGCCTCATGGCCGAAGTGTTGCGTTAACGGTTGAGTTAATTGATTACCTTAAAACGGATAAAGCAGGCGGCAGTAAGCGCATAGATATTATTGACCAACAGCGTGCTGAAATGAACATGCTTAATGAAGTGATAGGTCAGGTTGATTATCAGTATCGCTTAAAGCAACAAGAAAATCGTTTAATGCGTGCTAATCAGAAGTTCGTTAGTTTGGGTGAAAATAGCGTTGGTGAAGCAGCATACATTATCGAGATTGCTGTAGATCTATTATGGTCTAACTTACCACTGTTTTTTGAAGATCATGGTTTTAAAATAACAGATCTAAATGAAAGCACTAAAACTTACTATGTTGATTATCAACAGCCTGAATTTAGCCTTTGGGATCGAATTTGGGGAGATACATTATCTGTTGTAGAGCTGCCTAACGGTAAATATCAGTTCAAGTTAGCTGGTGAAGCTGAAAAATCTTCGGTTACATTATATGATGCACAAGGAACCGCTTTATCGACTCAAGACTTAGAGAAAATATTTAATGTTATGGAGTCAGGTTTATCATTTAAAGACGCGTTCTAGACTTTGTTAAGTTTATCGTAAATAAAAAAACTCCGTTAATCGGAGTTTTTTGTTTTAGGGCTAGTTGTCGAGGTTTTAGAAAAGCTTGGCATTTTTTGTGCTGACTTTTGTGTACGTGGTAATGTTTCTTTTAGATCATTCAAGCCTTTTTTACGTAAAGGGGTTTTGGCACTTTTTTGAAAGGTACTTAAGTTGCCAATCAAAATAACTAAAGCAATGATTACAATAGCTGGGGCAACCCAGCTTTCAGTAAGTATGCTGGTCATATTTTATCGCTCCGTTAAGGGGGTGGTATTGATTGCATGAGATTACTCAGTGGTGGCTATATTAACAATATAACGCTGATAGAGTTCAGGTAATATTGACATTAATTGGCTTTTACCTTGTATATCGCTGTTTACTAACGTTTTAGCTAATAATTCTTGGCTGTATGCTTGCTGGTAGTGCTGAGATAAAGGCAAGTATGATAGATGCCAAGGCTCTTGAGCTACGCCACCACGAAATTTATCATAAGGTAAAAAGAAGCCAAAGCGTTGAGCATGTTCAGCTAACCAAAGAGTTAATGGATAAAAATGCCCTGATGCTTGGTATTCCCATGGCTCTAATGCCAAAGATTGTCCTTGGGGTAATAAATTTTTTGCATAAACGTCAATATCACAGCCCCAATGATGTCGGCTAGCACCGGGTAGCGCAGAGAATAGCATTATCGCGTGGATCTTCTCATCAACACTAAGTTGCTCAATAGCGACAGTTTGGTTACTGACATTTTTAATCGCAGTTTTACCCAAAAACTTATTTTTCCAGATCGCTAATTGCCGTTCAAAGCTACGAAAACCACTGGCAATCGTTAATTCTATTCCGGCAAGTTCAGCCTCTGCTTGAAGTTTGCTAAAGCCTGATAACATTTCATGATGAATACCGATATTGCTAGATAGCCATTGTATGTGTTGCTCCGTTTGGCCAGTTAAAATTAACTCGAGCTCACTCATATTACCCATGATTGACTAGCACATTAACCAAAGTGTGATAATAAACATCGGTAAGTTTTATAAGATCAGGCACTGAAACAGACTCGTTAACTTGATGAATAGTGGCATTACATGGGCCAAGCTCAATGACTTGGGCGCCGGTTGGTGCAATAAAGCGTCCATCCGAGGTGCCGCCACTAGTAGAAAGTTCAGGACGGATTTTACAACAGGTTTCAATCGCCTGTACAACTGAGTCAACCAGTGTGCTTGGCTCTGTAATAAAAGGTTGGCCGTTAAATATCCAGTTTATTTCAAAGTCTAATTGGTGCTGTGTTAATAAAGCTTCAACTTTATCAACAATCATCTGTGCGGTTAATTCAGTACTATAACGTAAGTTAAATAAGGCGGTTAAATGGCCTGGTACAACATTGGTGGCACCGGTACCCGATTGAATATTCGACAGTTGAAAACTGGTAGGAGGAAAGTACTCATTGCCACTATCCCAATGCATTTGGCTTAATTCAGCTAAGACAGGCATCGCCAGATGAATGGGGTTGATTACGTGCTCAGGATAAGCAACATGTCCTTGCTTACCATGAATATGTAGCTCAGCAGATATTGAACCACGACGACCATTTTTAACCACATCACCTAGCTGTTTACTACTTGATGGCTCGCCAACAATACAATAATCAATTTTTTCATTTCGCGCTTCTAATGTATCAATAACACGTGTGGTACCATTAATAAATGGACCTTCTTCATCGCTAGTAATTAAAAATGCAATAGAGCCTGGGTGATCTGGGTAGTCGGTAATGAAGCGCTCAGTGGCAACGATCATCGCAGCTAAACTGCCTTTCATATCTGCAGCCCCACGACCATAGAGCATATTGTCAATAATCACAGGCTCAAAAGGCGGGGTGTGCCACAGTTCTAAATTACCAGCAGGTACCACATCAGTATGGCCAGCGAAACAAAATACTGGGCCAGATGCACCTTTTCGTGCCCACAAATTAGTGGTGTCTTCGAACACCATGCTTTCATTATTAAAGCCCAATTTAGCTAATCTTTCAGCCATTAGCTGCTGACAACCAAAGTCTTCAGGGGTAACTGACGGACGTTCAATAAGTGCTTGGGCTAATGAAACCGTGCTATCACTGTGTTTTTGCATAGGATCACTATACCCTTATTTAAATACTTGTTGATATTGACTATCTTTAAAACCAACTAACAGAGCTTGGTTGTGTTTAAGCAAAGGCCGTTTGATTAATGTCGGTTGTGCCAAAATAAGCTCAGCCATCACCTCGTCAGTTAGGTTGTTTTTGACCTCATCAGTCAAGTTTCTAAATGTCGTACTGCGTTTATTTAGCAGTGTGGTTAAGTCGGTTAAGCACAAAAGCTCCTGCAATAGCGCTGCGCTGAAGCCATCACTACGAAAGTCATGAAATTGATAAGGAACATTTTCTTGTTCTAACCATTTTTTGGCTTTTTTTACACTATCGCAATTTTTTATGCCATACAGTATTGTCATGTTATTTCCTGAATTAGATCACTTGATAATTGTGTTTTATAAGGGCTGATTTTGCCGCTTCAAATTTATTCGATTTTACGAGAATGTAGTCGGTATCGAAGGTTGAAATGGCAAAGATACTAATTTTTTCATTTGCCAACACCGTTGATATATTTGACATAATGCCAGTTAGACTGAAGTCCAATGGCCCAACAACTTCAAAGGCTTGCCAACCAAGCTCAAACTCTTCACTGTCAATTTCGATATGCTCAGGTATGACGATTGAGATCTCATCATAGGTTTTTGCTAAGAAAAACACTGGTGCGTTGAAAACCACATCTGGAATTGAACTTTCACGGCGTAAACTATGAATAGCAAATGTTTCAGATAAGCGGCGTAAAGTTAGCTGGCTCATAAATCATTATATTTAGGTAGTTTGCCAATACTATAGCGTTTAATAGCAGCGAACTCTAGAGGGGAAAGCAGAGATGAACGCATTTTTACATAGCCTTAATTCATGAAATAACACTGGTTAACCTGTGTTTAGTCGGTATTAGAAGGGTTATTGCGTTGAAGTTAGTGTATTTGTAGCTCTATTAGGCTATATAAAGCGGTTTTAAGATACTAATTGTAATATTTGATTTCAATGATATCCACATAAGCTGTGGATATCATTGTGTGCAACTATTGTTTAACTATTCAATACTATGTTTTATATAGATTTAATTAGTTGGTTAAAAAATACCAGGCAAGTAAATAAAGTAAAGGTTTAAGATAACTTATTAAAATATAGTACTAGTTGATAAACTAGCTAAAGATCTACTTATTTGTAACATAGATCTTTGCTATAAGCATTTTTATTACCAAGAGCCTACAATT
>UEXM01000460.1_pt1 | contig 42984 bp, 59 predicted proteins | sample 1796661 | NCBI WGS metagenome assembly UEXM01 (sample SAMEA4772469, study PRJEB27181) | metagenome | reverse complement strand
GTCCTCCTGCTGATGTAAAAGCCATAATAAATCCTCCTGATAGTTGGCTTATCTAAAAGCTAATACCAATAAGAGGCTGTTACATTTTCTAGGGTGCGTGAAGCTAACAGTCGGCCAACCGTTAGATGTACGGGCCTATACTTGAACAGGTAGTTCTCATACGTTTAGACTTTATTGGAAATTGGGTTAGAACAAAAGGTAGTCATACAGAGGCTTTTGTTCTATGTCCCTAGTTATACTGTTGCTTTTTTATTTGTCAACAGTTTATCTGGCATTACCAGACACGTCATAGACAAATTTACCATTGCGCATTGCTTTGTTAATTTCATCTGAACGTTCTTCAAATTCTTTGTCAGACATTTTAGCTACATCTGACTCACGAATCATTTCATTAGCATCAGCTACATCTACATTAGTTTTACCACGTCGAGTAACTGGTGAAGCTGCTGCTTTTTTATTTGCTTTCTTAGCTTCCTTAGTAAGACCTTTATCTGATTTATAAAGATCAATAACACGTACTACTGAAGCTGGATCATCTGCGTTTTCATACAAGGCATCTTTAACCCACTTAGGTTGTGCATCTGCCCAGTCATGAAACTCATCTGCCTCACGTAGGTCATCAAAGTCTGCATGTGACTTACGAATTTCATTTTCTGATTTAACTCGATCAGCTTCTGCTTGGGCTTCGTCAAGTTGTTTAAGTCGAGTGTCTGCTTTTTCAAACATCTCCTGTGCTTTCTTAGCTGCAATTGTTTCTACAATACCAGCTACATCAGGATATTCTTTAGCCCACTCTTCAATATCTTCATCGGACTTAGGTGGAATAATACCAGCTTTAGTAGAAGCTTTTTGTAGATTCTCTAGCTTTTCATCCCACTCCTTTTCCTTCTGCTGCATGTGGCGTCTTAAATCACCATAGCGTTTTTTAAAAGACTTTTCTTCTGCAGATAACGTTTCTTCTTTAGCCTCTGTATTGGCCTCTGCTTCTTGGGTAGCTTCTTGAGGTTCTTCTGCTTCATCTACTGGGGATTCTCCCCTTGCTTCAGCTTCAAGTTTTTCAATCTCCTTAGCTTCTTCTTCCATTCGTTGCTTACGCTTTGCGTTATTATATCCACGATCAACGAATCCTGCAGTCTTTGGGGTTTCAACTTCTGCTAGTTCAGGCATATTATTTCTCCTTATGTTGGGGTCAGCCGTAGCCGAGTAGCCTTATCGTTCCTAGTATAGGGTAACTAAATAATCTATACTATTTATTTTTTTTCTTTTTGGGTTTCTTTTTCATCAAGCCGCCTTTACTTAAGCCTGAAATACCCATTGATGCATCTAACTCTGCACCACCTTTTCTTTCTTCCTTAGTTGTACCTTTTGTTGCTTGTTTAACTGCTTCTGTTTTATATTGATTCGATTTACCTGACATGTCTTGACTTGCAATTTTTTGACCTGCAGTTATTTGAGAACTTCTTTCACTACGATCACTTTGCCTTTGTTGTATTTGTTCTTTTGTGGTTGTGTCATAAGAAGAAGGAGTAGTAGTTTTTTTAGTTTTACCTGCTGCTGGTGTAACAGGTTTCTTTTTCTTAGCGTTATCTCTAAGTCTTTGTATTTCTTTTTGTTGATCTGGATCATCCCAATCTTCCATGTTACCAGAAATATTATACCCCTTACCTTTAAATCCACCAGCGGCCCGTGCAGTACCGGGTGCTAACCAATCTCCAAAACTTCCTGAAACAAGGTCAGGTGCTTGAGCTTCATACTCAGCTATTTTGCTTTCGGCATACTCTGCAGCCGCAGTATTGCCATAAGCTCTTGCAGTAATAGCAGTAGCTCTTAACTTAGAAAGATCTTCTAGGGCATCATAGGTTGTAATAGCACCAGTTAAAAGTGCGAAAGGTCCACCTATAATCATACCTGCACCAACAATAGCTTTTCTTGTTTTAGGGTCTATTGGAGTATATTCACCATCAATAAACTTCATTGCTTGCTCTGTATCTGTCCAGTCTACACCTTGACCAAATGTTCCAAAACCAAAAGCACCTTCTGTTTGTGTTCCTACTGCAGGAGGGGGTGGAGTAGAACTACCATCACCACCAGAACGAACAGTCGGAGTAACTGGTTGTGTTTCAGTGTAACCTTGAGCTATTAGTTGGTTGTATCTTTGTTGATCCTTTGGTAAGGTTAAAGTTACTACTTCACCGTTAGGTCCATATAAAGTTTTAGGTTCTACTGGTAATTCAGGATCTGTGGTAGTCACATCCCCAACATTTTGCTCCCAACTAAAACCACCAGTAAATTTAGGAGGAGAGGAACTATAGGGAGAAATATTAGAATAAGGAGATACATCAGTACCATCTACTGCACCCATAACCATACCACCTTGGTTCATGAGCATTTTGATTTCGTTCATTTCATCTGGGGTAAGATCACCACCCTCTGCCATGTAAGGTATAGGGGCAGCTTTAGGTCCACCAACAGGAACAGGTTCACCACCGATTCTACCATTAGCTTCCATGTTTTGCAAGCCGCTTTTTGCTTTATTTCGTAGGTCTTCAAAGTGTTTTACACCAAGGTATCTTACGACATCAGCAGGTACTACATACTCACCTTCGGATAGTTGAGCAGGTATATCATCTCTTACTTCTGAGGCCATAGAACCATTAGGTACTTCATTACCTGATACTGGATCTCGTTTCATACCATCGTCTTTTAATCCACCCTCGTTCATAAAGGCCATTTTCATTTGGTTATCCATGTCTTTTACTACGCCCCCTTCGGCAAATCTAAACTGTGGGTTATCTGGTAAATCAAAATTTGTAATATCTATTTCTATTCCTACTGAATCTTTATCTTCATAATAAGATATATCCTCTGGGTTTTTATTTTTAAATTTTATTTTACCGTTTGTTTCACTATTGAGTGTTCTTAAAACTTTTCTAACCCCATCACTATAGGTATTCTTAGCAGCCTCTAAACTTAAATCATGAGCTTTAGATATAACTTTAGGGGTAGGGATATATATTTTATTTACCCCTTCACTTTTAGATTCTTTAATTACAGCAAGTAAAGACATTCTAATTGTATCAGATAGTTTAGCTGGAACTAAATCTTTTTCTATACCAGTATTAATATTTATACCTTTAAAGATGTTTATTAAATCTTTTTTAAATTCATTATCATTTTCTTTATTAAATTTTCTTACAGCAGTTTTTCCAAAAACATAATCACCTAAAACATTTGCAAAAATGTTGTCAACTTCATCTAGTTCTTCTATACTTCTTCTTTTAATAGAATTTTCTTTTAAACCGTACTTTTGACTTAATACAACTGCAATTGCATCTTTACTCCTATTACCATCGTAACCTTGATCTATTAGTTCTACAAAACCACTTTTTAACTTTGTCATATCATCTATGATATTAGTTAAACCCAACTGTATTGCTTGCTCTGCAGTGTCTTGATCTCCTATAGATCTGAAATTGTAATTGTAACTATCTATATCTTTTACAAATTTATCTGTAAACTCAAGACCTCCCGCATGATAAGGAAAAATCATATCATTAAATTCTGTTTGATAGTGAAGACCTATATCACCTAAAGTTGGTTTAGATGCTTTTTCTTCTTTAATTCTTTTAGTGATTGCTTTATCTGCTACCGTATGTTGTTGTACAGCATCACTTTGCAATTCTTCAACAAGAAAAAACTTTTCTTTTATTGGAAAGTCTGGTTCATTATTTTCTACAAAGCTACCTCTTACATGAGCTAAAACATTACCGTCAGGTTGAAACATAATGTCATAATGACCTGCACTGTATTCAGTTCCTTTAGTGTTTTTATTTACAATAATTATTTCTTTGTAACCATCTAAAGGCTGCATAACATTGTTATTAACATTTAAAGCTACTCTTTGCTGTCCACGATATCGTACTTGACTTCCATCAAGAACTTGTATATCTACTTTAGGTACATTTTTATCTGCAAGATTTTTTAATTGTTGTTTAGAATATTTTTTGTTATCCTCTAAATTTTCTAAAAGACCTGACCAATATAATTCTGTTTTATTTATTTTCGGTGCTCTTTTTTCTAAAAACTTTTTAATTTGAAAACCAGACATACCATCTTTACTAATGGCAAGATTATCTAAAGAACCTAAAACAGAACTACGAAAATCGTATAAATCTGCCGTAGTACCATCTGGATTATCATAATTTATTTCTTTAACTAAAGGGTTTGTTTGTTTTTTAGATGCAGTTAAATTAGTAGGTTCTACTTCTAAATCCATGTAATCAGTAATATCATCAAGGCTTACATCATCTTGACCAACTACTTCCGCACCAACACCTACAGTACCAGAACGTTCTGTTGGTGTACCTTTTAAAAACTCTGTGTCTCCACTAAGTAATGCTTTAGTCTGACCAACTACATCAGCTTTAACTCCACTAGGTATAGCAGCACTACCGGCCTTAGCCGCACTAACTGTTACTTTAGCTGCAGGAATTAATTCCATAGCAGTAAGTGCATCACCAATAACTGCTTCTCTAGCTGCATTAACTTGTTCGTCTGTAGCTTGTGTGTAGTCTACACCGTACATATTTTTAAGTCTAGTATCTAAATCTTCAGTGCTAAGCCTTTGCACACTGTCTTTAATATTAGTTACAACTTTTTTTGTAGTTTCTACAGGGTTAGTTATAAACTCTTTAGCTCCCTCATATACACCTACAGCAGCATTTTTAAGAAAGCCTAGCTCATCCTCATTAACAGCTTTACCTAGCTTTTCACCAAAAGATTCATAATCATTATCTAAACCAAGTATGTTATCTACGATTAATTCACCGTAGCTCATACCCTTTTTAGGTAGCATAGAATCCATTTGAGCTGAGACATCACCACCCTCACTAAGACCTAATCTGTTACGTAACTTCTTTAAAAAACCTATGGGTTCAGCTTTTGGAGGTTCCCCTTGAGCTTTTAATACATCTTGAGCTGCAACCAGTAAATTTCCAAGACCCCCATAACTATTTTTATTTGGCCGTTTATTAGTATTATACCCAGACATAATAAAATCTTTTTGAAATCTATCTATATTAGATTCAGTATTTACATCTAAAAATTTTGATCTACCCTTAGTAAAAGTTGTTAGTTTATCTTTATTAGGATAATTAAAAGACTCATCAAGATCATCTAGGTATTCAGTAAAAAATTCATTTTTACCAGTATCCCTATGTATTCCCTCAAGAGTTTTTAAGGCTTTTTCTCCGTATTTTTCTTTAAAAGCTTCCTTACCTATTTGATTTTTATACTCTACAAGTCTATCAAAACCCCTATGAGTCATTTCATGAGCCCAAATTCTAGGGCTGGCATCATCTACATCCGTTAAAATGTCATCAGGAAAAAGTTCTTTTACTCTTTCTTGAGGAAAAGCATATTCTAAAGATTTTTTTTCTAAAGACTGTTTTGTCATATCAGAAGGAAAGTAAAAAGCGTTATCAAAAATTTCTGGGTTATCTAAATAATATTTTTCCATGCGGTAGTAAGCTTCATTTTCATTTGAAGTACCAGCCGTAACCATAGCTTGTGTTTTTAATTCTGGATTGTCAAATACATAAGTTAAGTAGGCAGTAACATCATTAAGATCAGCTACTTTATCTCCGTGTTTATTTTCGTAACCAAGCCTAGCAAGAGGATTTTTTCGTAGTTGTTTGTCCAGAGTATACCTAAACTCAAGATCTCCAAACTCTTCACTCCGCATTCTTTGCAAAGCTTCTTCTTCTTGTCTTGCTAAAGCAGAATTTTGAATCTCTTCTTGTGAGGGTTTTTTCTTAGGTCGTATGTTAGGAATGATAGACTTAGTTTGCTCATCTAAACTAGGTCTAGCTTTAGGATTAATAGATGTTTTAGGAGCTGCCATTAATTTTGTCCCTCAAACGTAGTAGTGATCTTAGTGCACGTATCTCACCTTGTAGTCTATAGATCTCATCAATCTCCCTAGACTGTTCTAGTGTTACATGTGTAAAGGCGATCCGTTCAGCAATCTCTTCGATAAACGGAGTGTATAACTCTGGGTTATTTACAAAAGGCTTTAGTGTATTATTCACAACTAGTTTCATTGTACCTGTTGATTACCTGAGAAGCCCTGTTCTCCCGGCTGAGGCGCTGTACCAGTACCTATAGTACCACCCCCACTACCTTGAGTATCCCGAACCTGAACACCCGCAGGTGCTCCCTGTGGCCCACCTTGTGGTGGCACTCCCGGTTCTGGTGCTGGGGGTGGGTTAGCTGCTTGGAACTCTTTTAGTATCTCAGCTTGTACTGCTGCTTGCTGCATGTTATTACCTACCTTGTCAGGATCAAGATCCATAGACTTAGCAATCTCACGTACAATATAATCCATACGTGCAAATGGTGCTAGTGCAGGATTCTGTACAACTTGCAAGAACTGCATCAAGCGTTGGCTACGTACTTCATTAGCCATTAAGCTTTCAGTACCACGAGCTTTTACTTCAAGATCACCTTTAATATCTGAATCAAAGTTAAACTGCATATTAAAGTTAAAGAATGCTTTGCCTAGTGGTGCTAATAAATAGTCATCTATATTCTTAACTACGTTACGGATAGAGCCGTTGGCAGCAGACATAAGCATAGAAATACCAGAAGCAGTACGACCAACGCCTGTAACCCCTGTTTGACCATGTGCGAAAGATGGGAATCCAGTTGACTCATCAGATAATACCCTTGCTTTATCAAACATCTGCATGTTTTCGTTAGATACGTTAGGAAACTTAGTACCAAAAATGGCTTGTCCGGGTGCACCGCCTTGTCTACGGAACACTTTTCCGGGGTACACAGACAAGTCTTGCCCCGGTACTAAATTAGTTTCATCAATCTCAATTAGTAAGTTGCCTGACAGTGCAGCATTGTCCACTGCCATACGCATAAACCCATTCATTAAGGTTTGAGTATCATCCATGTTTTCTGCAATGCCTACACCAAAGATGCTATATGGGTTCATCTCATAAGGTGCAGCAAAGTAAGGAATATAAGCAGGGGTAAACGGATTCATTACTAAACGTAAAACTTGACCATTACAAACCCAAACATTTACACTTAGTTGTTCTGCATCTTTTAAATCTTTTGGAATATCTACATCTTGATTTTCTAAGATTTCTGTATCTACAAAACCCCAGAACTCTAGAACTTCAAACCGTTGCGCTTGATCCTGCTCAGAGTTATCTTCCATAGCATGTTCCCACCATTCTTTGTTGTAGGATTCACCAAGACGCAAAGAGTTATCAATTGCATTTTCACGGAAGTAAGGTCTGTTTTTTAATCCACGTAACTGTGAACGTGACATCTTGTGACGTTCTACAATATACTCTGCTTCTTCCATTGTAGCAGCATCTGGATCAGGATAAAAATTCCAGATAGAAACAGAAGTAGTCTGTGGGATAGTTTTAAATGTGGGAGAGTAGTTGCCTTCATCATCCCAGTTAGCATATTCTTTATCTACAGCAAATGGACCTTTCATAATACCAGTACCAAATAATGCTGTTTCAAAAGCTGCAGCACGAAGATGTTTCTTAGCGTGAGACTCTTCTAGCTGATCATGAATTTGTTTTTCCATTTTCTTTGCAGCAGCTTCAGCAGGATGAAACTGTGGGGAAGTTGGAGTTTTAGAAGGACCAGATTTAAGTATGTCCATAACAGGGTCAAGATTAGTCTTCATACCAGAAAGACGTTCTCTAAACTCTGGGTAAGTTTCACCGGGCAGTAGGTCAGGCATTCCTTCTTCTGCTTTACGTTGATCTGGATTAGTTTCAAAGTTTACTGTATCTTCTACACCATCTGGTAAAACAGTAGGATCAATAGTAATAGGAAATTTATTACCGCCAAAGAGTACTTCAGCGATCTGACCATAGGCAGCTAGTACTTTAGTTTTAGTTACTTTAACAAAGACTTGAGATTTTTCTGTGGAAGTAAATTGAACATCAGGGCCATAGATACCACGATAATTACGGTAAGCTTGAATCCAACGTTGTTCATCAAGTTCTCGTGCAGTTTCAGCCTTAGAAAATTTTTCTTTTACAAAACTTACAATTTGTCCTGCTGCAGGATCAGAGTAATCTTCTTCTTTGACATCTTCAATAGAGGAAGCTTCCTCCATATCCATCATCATATCTTCAAAATCTTCTTCCATCTTTTATCCTTAATACCCAAATGTTGCGTCTGAAACTTGGAATCCTGTACGGTGGTTATTTGAATCAAAGTCAAATAAATTACTGCGTGGTCTAGTCATAACACCATATCTAAGTGCATCATACAAGTGGTCTTCTGCATTTGTATCTACATCTTCTGGGTTATTTTTATCAAGAGGTAATGCAGGTAGCTGAGATATGGTATTAGTACAGTTGTTAAAAAATACCAGTCTAGGTTCCTCAGTAAACTCATCTGTTTGTAAACGTCTATGTATTTCATTCTTACCTGCTACACGAGATCCTCTAGATCTGTCAGATGGCCTCCACCGACAACCCTTTATAATCATCTGTTCAGCCAGTGATGGCCCAGTATCACCACGATTATGCCATAAACTAGAATCCAAAACACCATAGCGTATTTTCTCACCATCTTCAGCTTCTAATATCATATCTGCTAAATCTGTAGCAGTAACTTTAGATACATACATTTCTCTATATACAACTAGTTGCTCAGAGGGAGTTACAGTAAACCAAACAACTCCTGTATGAGAACCATATCCATAGTCACAAGCTCTAAACTTTACCCAGCTATTAGGTATATCATAGGGTTCTACTACATGTTCCCTACGGTTAAACTCTGGGAATGCAGCCCCTTCATTAATATCCCAGTCACCTTCTAGTAACTGCCTACGCTGATGCTCAGGTAACGACAGAAGGTTAGCTTCATACATACCATCTTCTGCTAAGTAAGGATTATCGAATAAGGTAGCAGGTATAAACCTACGTTTAAATAATGGCTTACCTTCTCGACTATGGCCTTTCGGCCAGCATATAGTTTCACCACTGTCTGCATCCGTAGCCCAAAAAGCTTCATTAGGAGTATTAGGGTCAATAAAAGTTTTCTTTACCCACTGATGACCCGGACCTCCGGGGTTACTAGTAGCTCTCATATACAGAGGTAAGCCACTAGCTCTAGTTGTTCTAAGTCGTGACCGCATGTAGTTCCAAGGGTATGGAGTAGGCCACTGTGTAAGTTCGTCAAAGCCAATCCAGTTAAAGGCTTGACCTTGGTATCTCATAACATCATCGTCACGGTCTAGATAAGACATCCAGAGAGTTGCGCCACTAGGAGCTACCCAAGTCTTATCTCGTTCCATAAATTTAATTCCGGGTACAGCTTTAGGGTATAGCTGTTTAGATACAGAAATAAGTTCTCGTAATTCTTCAGTGCTTCTACGTACTATTAACATCCTAGCATTAGGATTAGTTAAGTACCGTACAGGATCAGCAACTAAACTGTAACTCTTGCCACCACCTGCTGATCCACCATATAATACTTCTTGTTCAGTAGAAGCTAAAAATTCTGTTTGTGGTCCGGGGTTAGGCTCAAAAATAATATCATTATTATTTAAATCTTCCTCATAAACTAGAGACTGATCCTCTGAGATCTTTTCCACCGAGTCTTTGAGCTTCAAGCTTTTCCGCTTTTTCGAGCGCCGCTTTGTACTTTGCAGCGAGTTGGCGTTGGTTTGCAGCTTCTCTCTTACGCTTTTGTTCAATTTTAACTCTCTTCATTAAACCTACATGAGAGATATACCTATCAGACTGTTCACTTAACCAAGCTGCTACATCTCTATAACTATATTGCCTCAAATACTTTTTAGCTTCCTCTAGCAATTCTAGTTCTTGTTCTATAGGTATGAGTATATCACAGTCATCTGGGTCTTGTCTATACCCAAACGGTACATGTCTTCCTACCCTAACTACTTTTTTCCATTCAAAAGTTTCACTTTTTTCTGGTGCAGGTAGTTGCCAAGTTTTATTAATCTTCTTCATTTTTAGGTGGTAAAATAAATAATGGATTAGATGCTGTTACTTCTACTTTATCTGATGCTTTAAATCCACTACGATCTAATACATCTTTTGCTGCTGCCATTTTTTCTTTATTACCTAAATCGGTAGGACTATCCATAATTTGTTTCATGGAGTAAGCAGCTTTAACTGCAGTGGAAGAAATAAACTTTTTTGTACGTTCTGCAATTTCATCCTGTAAAGAATTTACAATAGCAGAAGTTGCGACAGTCTCAGCATACCCGGCCATTTTTCTAGCTTGAGATAAGTTGCCTTGAGCTTCTTCAAATAAAACATCAAGAAACTTTTGCTGTTTTTCTGTGAGGTTACGACTCATGTAATTTTCCTATGCGGTTTTACTTTGGCTCTAACTTTTTTAGGTTGAGCCACAAACTGCTTACCCGCCTTAGTGCCTTTTCGTTTTGCTCGTGATGTAGCGGCATACTCAGAAGAACTAAGAGACTTAATAGCCTTCTCAGGTAGATACCTCTCGCCTGTCGCCTTTGGACCTTGCGTTGATGGCTTACCACTTTTGGTTCTCCACTTCTGCTTAGTCCAAGCAGTTAGGCTCTTTTGACTTTTACTTTTTGGCATCGTGTTTCTTTTGTACAGGGAAGTTAGCAGTAAGAGATGCACCCTTATGAGGTACAAACTTATCTTTGTGTTTCATTAGTTTTAAGCCACCATCTTTTTGCTTCATCCAATGATAACCTTTAGGTGCATCTACTTTCACTACTTATATCCTCCACCTTTTGCCTTATATTGCTTTGCAACCATTTGGGCTTTCCGGGCGGACCATTGTCCGGGTGCTCCACCCTTCCCGCCAGCTTTGACGGAAGCAACAAGGCGCTTACGCATACTAGGCTTAGTATAATTACCCGCTGCATTAACCGTAGACTTTTTGCCTGATTTCACCCCTACTGATCCCCATATCATGCAGTTCTTTGTCACTCAGATTCATGAGTATCCAATAGTCTGCTCTTCGTTGTTGATTCTCTTGAATCGCTTTTAATACTTTTCTAAACATAGCACTACTCCTTTTATCTTGTGCAGGAGTAGTTTTACATATTTTATCCTATCATACTACAGATAAGATTGCAATGCCGCTATGCAATTATTTATCACTTAAATTTTTTCTTGTGTTCAGCTACACTTTCTTCTTTATATCGAGTGGTATATTCTTTACCCTTCCAAGTAAAAGTATAGTTTTTATTTGCCCTATTTCTAGCAAAAGCTTTACTAAAAGATTCATTAGTTGCTGGACCTGTTGCTGGACGTTTCTTAGGTCTTACCTTAGTTGGCTCATTTCTTTTATAGTCATCCCTACGAGTAGGTGTCTTACTAGGATCTTTTGCAGGTGTTGTCTTTTTTGTATCTTCTGTTTTCTTAGGTTTTGCTCTTGTTTTTGAAGGAAGAGTACGAGTAGGTGTTTTACTAGGATCTTTTGCAGGTGTTGTCTTTTTTGTATCTTCTGTTTTCTTAGGTTTTGCCCTAGTTTTTACAAGTGGTTTAGGTGATGTTTTATCTATATCTGGACCGGGAGTAAGTGTAGAAGTTCTCAATCCACCTGAAATTGCACTACTCTGCCTTTTCATTTGAGTATTCATTCTTGGTCTAAACGGAGAAGAATCTTTTGTTGAACTTGACTTAGGTTTAGCTATACTTGTAGTTACATTTGGCTTACTAACAGCAGATGGAACATTTGGTTTAGATACACTAGGCGCAGAGCTTGGTTTTTTAGGTACTGCAGAACTTTGTTTAGGTTTAGTTATTGGACTTGACTTAGGTGTATTACTGGGCTTAACCCTAGTATCTTTTAATACCTTTGCTATATTTTGTACTGTAACTGTTACAGGACTTTTAGTTACTTTTTTAGCTGCTTGCTCTGTAACTTTTTTACCGCCTCTTTTTAAAAGTTGCTGTACTATTTTTTTACCTGCAGTTGTAGCGGCAATACGAAATGCTTGCCCACCAACTACTACAAAAATTAAAGGTAGTGCCATTGTTAGCTCCTTGCTTTGCTGTTAGGTTTCATAGATGCACCGCAATTTGCCATACCACCTTTATTGTAACCAGATTTTTTCTTAGTCATACCACCATACATGTAGCCCATCTTAGCTGCTACCTTTGGTGCTTTCTTTTTTAATGCTGCCATTCCCGGATTCATTTTCTTTTTCATGTTCTTCCCTTTAAGCTATGATAAAGTCTACGATCTGTCCATCAGGAGTTCGTAACTTGTTTGGATTAGGATTATAAGCATACATCTGATTAACCAACTTAAGATCTTCTACTGGTGTATCAGGAGTAATTTTGTTAGGCTGCTCTATCTTATACTCTTCATTATTTCTACTTGATCTATCTTTGTCTGCTTTCTCAAAGATAATATTATCATGAGTTTGAAAAGGAAAGCTAGGTAAAGGGAAGTGAGAGATGAGAGTCATTAGGAACCCTTAACCCATTTCTTAGAGGGAGACTTAGTTTTACTACTACTCCACTTAACTTTATCTGCCCAGTAAGCTGCAGACATCTTACCCTTTTTAATGTTCTTGGCATGACGAGACTTAAAAGCTTCTCGTTGTCCTGCAGTCTGGTTAGTCTTAACACCCGCCTGACCAAACTTAATATACTTGTACTTACCACCTTCACTAGCCATAACGTGGTGAGACTTACCACTGCTATCGTTAAGGCGTTGGGGTTTGTTCACTCCCTTAAGCCCTACAGCTTTCATCTTGTTCTTGACTCGCTCAGGTATAGCCATTAGATCATACTCAATGCTTGGTCTAGGGTTTCTTTATTACGACGAGTCCAACCACGACCAAAGGTTTCAAAGGTACGTAGAGACTCATAGAACTTCTGACGTTGGCTGAAGACACTCTCGATAATCATCTGAGGTTCTTTGTTCATGACAGCTTGCAGAGTCATAGGGCCAATAGCCCCATCTGCTGTTGCTCCCACAGCACGTTGAATAGCTTTAGCTGGACGACCAGAGCCACTATTAACGGCCCAGTCAAAGGCACACCAGTCAACACCGCTAGGAAGATCATCACCTTTTACCTTATCCCAATAATTCTTCTTGTAGATAGGTGCTACATCTATAAATGTTAAGTCACGCATCTCTTGTTCAGTAGACTCACGACCAATCCACTTATCATATACCGCCTTAGTTACACCAAGGTTAGTCATACCACCGGGATCTTTAGGGTGATTTACAAATCCACCTTCATGATGTAATAGCATTGATAAACATTTGTCAAAGTTCTTTTTCATTTGTTACTTCCCAAAAAATTTAGATACTGATCTGATTCCTATAGATGCACTTACGATACCTCCAAGAGAATACTGATACCATGTTGGCATAGTTTCTAGTGCAGCAAAGCCAGCTTGAACAATATTATTACCCCAGTCACCACAAAATGCTAGAATCAGTGGAATTGAAAAGAGTAAAGTGATCCATTCGTCTTTCCAAGAGTTTTGAGTAGCGTTGATAGCTGCTAAATCCCAGTCAATCTCACCAGTAGCTTGCTTAACTTTAATTTCTGCGTTAGCTTTCTGTACTGCTACCTTACCATCTAGGTAAGTGGTAGCTAATCCTCCAACTGCTCCTAAGATCTGACCAATCATTTTTCGTTACTCAACCAAACTGCAAAAGCTCCAGTCATAGCACCAGTAACTACAGATATTAATGCTGATTGTTGGGTAGATAAGTCTGGTTGTGATAATGCCCACTCAATACAGCGAATATACATAGCAGTCATAACTAACATCATTAGTCTTGGCATGATCTTCCAAGCTAAAATACGTTCCATTGCTACTGTCATTCCCATTCCCTCTTTTTTCTAGGTTGAAAAACATCACTGGCACTAAGAAATCCTTCTAGGTACATAGCTCTTTCCACTCTGTCTAGAGAATACTTAGTGCCAGTGTCTTGAAATATTTTTTCCCTCACGTAAAAAACATCTGAACGTGGGATGTGGACTCTTCGGAGTCTACCTTCGTCCTCGTCGGCTAGGGCTTTGTAAAATTCCTCTAGCACATTATCTGAAGAATACATTTTTGGCAATTGATTGTCCTTAGTTATACGATTTTAAAAAGGGAAGTCAACACTTTTTACCTACGACAGTAAAAAAATCACACCATCCTTAAAGGATTTCCTTAAATATTAATTACTTACTATAATTATAATTAGTATTTAATATTTAAAGTACTACTCTAAGTAATACTTTAAGTAATTATACCGCACTCTAATTATTTGTCAACACTAAAAGTAAGAAATAATATTTAAATTAATTTAATTTTTCTTTACCACCATTAAATTTCTATATAAGTCCAGTTACCATAAAGTATAAGTCCAGATGTTCACAAATTGTTACAAACATTGCAACATACCTCACGTAATCCCCCAAGTATTCTACAATAACCTTTGCCTTTCGTAGCAATATTAGGCTTAACCCCTTGTTTTTACTAGGGAATACTATATATGGGCTGGTATTATTGTGGTTTCCAACTGAAAATACCCCCCTCTGTCATTATGGGTATATAGTATCAGCGTACCCCCCTATGGCCCATGCCCCCCGTAGCCTAGATGGGGCTTGATCACGCCTATAAATCCGTAGGATTCAGCAAGAATCAATGACAAGTCATTGAAATGTATTGTTTTTACAAACAATAAGGGATTCCCTTTATCAGATTACAAGGTAATCTCTTGGGAATTACAGGGCTTTGGTCTTTAGACCAAGATCATGGTCAAACCATAATATGGTTCAATCATCTGGGATCATGCTTGGGATCGGGATCACCTGCATAGCTTTTCCTTGCGCATAATGCTCACCAAAAGATCAAAAAGTTTCCCCTAAAGGGGAAGTTCAATCTCGGAAATTCCGAGAATGGGTAAACCCTAAAGGGGTTTAATTAGGGCTTGACAATCGGTTTGGGATCTGTCCTTATAAAGGGGTCGAATCGATTTGGTTCGGCATAACCCTCAATTCTCAAGGAGAATACCAAATGACAAATTCTGTAGCACAAGTAAACTTGGACGGCAAAGTTCGGATCGGCAAGAAAACATATACTGTCAAGGACAGTATCGATCATGTCGTTGCTAACAACGACACCATTAAGTCTTTAGCTAAAGACTTTGCCGATGCCGTCATTCCTCTCTATAGAGAGAACGGCAATTACTTGCTTGCCATGAAGTCTATGCTTGGAGATTCCAAGCAGAAATTCGGTGAATGGATCAAACAAACGGATCTTGCAAAGATCCACTTTTCAGATCGGTATAACATGATGCTGATAGCTTCCGAATGGAAGCTGGTTCAAGAGATGATGAAAAGCGGAGAGCTTTTCAAGAAGAATGGCGATCCACTGGGTCTTTCTTCTATTCAGAAGAAAATCGCAGAAAAGAAAAAACCTGCTGAAGAGCAGGTTGAAAAGAAACAAGGTTCTGCTGGTAATACCAGCAAAGGTAAACCAAAAGGCTCTAAAGAGCCTAGCAAAGCAGAAACGGTTCTAAAGAATACCGTTTTCGAAACAGTCGTTCCTAAGAACGAAGAAGAATTTGCAGTCCAAATAATGGACTGTATTGAAGCAAATGGCTTCAAAATGTCGGATGTCATTAAAGAGCTAATGGCTCTTACCAACAAAAAGTAAATCATTTAGCCCCCTTCGGGGGGCTATTCAATCTCGGAAATTCCGTGAATAACTTTAAATCGGAGATTTAAAATATGAAATATCGTGGTGTAGAATGTGAACTTGTCGAAGACAATTCAGTTATTTTTTCTGTTAATGGTAAACCATTAAACGATAAAATGAATAATCGACTGAAAGTCGATGACCCATCTAGACTAAAAGGTTTTATAGACTGCTTAATAGCAGTCGGATATATTTAAAGGAAGCTCCCTTCGGGGAGCTTTTTTTTTGCTTATACTTCTTTGAAGTATAGTGGTATTCACGGAAATTCCGAGAATACTTTTGTAAGCATGCGGCAGAAGGAGATCACGTCATGCAATTAGTAATATTCTTTGCTTGGTTATTAATACTTATATCTACTACAAGTATATTATTAATAGTAGCTTATACTACTATTAATCCTATAATATTATTATCATTACTACCTGTAGTAATATTACTTTCTGTTTTAGCTTTTGATCGGGGGTGATCATGCGGGTATGTTTTTATGATGATGAAGGGTTTATGTTTTCTTATCTTACTTGTCGTGACATGCGGCAAGTATCGAAGATACTTAAACGTTTCCCTAGTAATGCAAAACTAATCACGGAAAATCCGAGAATGAAAAGGAGAATGACATGCGGATAGAACACATTGCAGAGAACAAAGTATTTGTTCACAAGAAGTCTATGCTTTCAGGTAAGGTAAACTCTATGGTTTTACCTACGACTCAAGGTAAGATAGAATACTGGCTACAATCAGGTGAACTGATTCAGAATGTAATGCCTGACTTAGATGCCGAGCAACGTGAGTTTATTAAGACAGGTATCAGCCCTGAAGAATGGAATGACATGTGTGGAGATGAGGATGAGGAGTAAACGTGACAGGCAATCACTACGTGCCGACAAATATTGGCGGTCTATATGGCATCGACAAATGCTATTCAAAATAAAAGCCTTGACATCTGTTTCATCATGTGACAGAACTAAGGAAATTCATGGCAACAAGGAGTTAAGCCAATGTCCAGATCATACCTCGTCTATCAGTTCAGACCAGAAGTCTATGACATAATCAATGAGAACCCTCAGTCAGAGATAGCAAGGATTGCTTTTGATCTGAGGCTTCTCAATGAGAAGTCTGCAGAACAGAGTGTCAATGATGCTTTGTTTCATAACATGTATTACCCAACCAAGTTCCTGCATCTAGGTGTGCTATCTGAATCTGTTGACCCATTAGAGGCTGTCTTTGAAGCAGGAAATGGATATGGTAAAGCTAAGGTTACTACCCTTGCTAAGGGTGACACTAGCCTATCTGTAGGTAATATAATTGTACACTTGCAGCAGAACAAGGCGTACCTATGTATGCCTACTGGATGGCACGAGCTATCACGAGAGCTAGTTTTAGGCATCAAATTGTAATCACGGAAATTCCGAGAATGGAGAATCAAATGAAGACCGAGATATATTATAACCTACACAAGCATGTCTTTTCTGTAAGGAAAAGAAACGGTAAGGTTCAATGGCATACTAATAGTATTATAGCACACAAGCCTATCTTTGCAGTGCAACCTGCAGGGTGGGCGAAGACTCAGGATGAGCAGGTTAAGAATGTACATGCATTCGTTAGACCTCAAGAGGTTGAGGTGGATGCTGACCTATGGTTTCAAGATCCAGACTATGCCCTACCTCATGATGTAGCTAGGCTTGAACGTGTACGGTATAACCCATATCATGCGAATACATTTGTAGATGAGCACGATGAGCCGATCTACCATGCCGAGGTTGCTTATTTGTATATTGACAAACAAAATAAACCTGTCATAAAGGTATTCAGAACTTAAACGAAACATCCAATCACGGAGATTCCGAGAATGACTTTATCCACACAAGAACTAAATGATCTATTCAGAGAATGCAAAGACATAGGCATGGCCGCAACAGACAGACCGATAAATGATACTGAGAACCACACTGGTTCTTGTGACCACCGTACAGATTACTGTGATGACACTTGTTATAACGTTAAGTTATACAAGATGTACCCTAACATGGCTAAACGTGATGACAGATGCGAGACTATCTGGCAGAAACTGAACAAGTCTAACTCTGACTTTACTAAATTCTTTAGTCGTAAACGGTACGATACTAGTCGTGTTCGTCACATGACACGAGGTGAAGCATTCAAAGATGTGATTGATGTGTACCGTGTCAAGACTATGTGCCTACTTAACCCGGATACTACATGGTGGATTCCCACCAGAGCATGGCGTAATCCACGCCTCAAAGCTCTGATTGAGAAAGAGCTTATGCCTCTACCTAACTGTGCTATTAATGCATCTCTTGACCCATCCAACAGCAAAGCTGAATGGAAGATGTTGATTGATGATGATTGGAATATTATGTTCTATGGTGATGATGACTTGACATCTGATCCTGTCTATGGAACAAGAATGTTCCTATGCCCTAAGACTCACAAGGATCTCAAGGGTCACTGCAAGGACTGCAAGGCAGGTTGCTTTGCACAAAAGACTATCAACCGCACACAGATTGTGCATCTATCAGAGCATTAAGGAGAAACAAAATGCCATTTGATACAACAACATCATTCGTACCAGAGCACTTGGACTTTGAAGTAGAGTTTGAGGAAACTAAATTCAAAGACAAGAAGTATGTAATCAATACTAATACAGGTGAATACCTTGGTATTGTGGGCAAGGACTTTACTTGTGCAAATCATGGTGACTTCTTTCGTAATGTTGTAGACACTGCCACTCAGGAGCTAGAAGAGGGTGACTTACATGGTGCAGACTTTAACTTCAGGACTGCCCGTGGTGGTGCTTGGGCTATGCTTGACATCACATTACCTAGTATGAAATCAGTTATAGAAACTGATCGACATCAGACTGAGGTAAAGAACCGTATCATATCATTGCATGGCATTGATGGGTCATGTAGCAACCAAGTATTCTTTGGTGCTATTGATAGCTTCTGCACCAATGGGTGCATCAGTGGTGAGCATGACAAGGTTCGGAGAAAGAACACCTCTAACTTCTCACTTAGCTCATTCATAAATGAACTGTCTAACCTACGGTCAGACTTCTATGAGCAAGCTATCAAGATGAAAACATGGGCACAGACTAGTCTTAAACATGTAGATGTAGAAGCATTGCTAGAGGCAATGATACCATCAGAACGTAAGGCAAAGAAGATGTATGAACTGTACCGTACAGAGACATGCATGAGGGGTGAAAACAAGTGGGCCTTGTACTCTGCCTTTACTAACTATGCTACTTATGCAGATGATCGTAATGGATTTAATCTACGTAAGACAGGTAATGACACACAAGCTACCTCAATGTGGGGTAGAGAACAGGAGGTATCCAAGTGGGTTAGTGACAATCGTTTTTTACTCGCAGCTTAATCACGGAAATTCCGAGAATGGAAAGGAACTAAAATGACTCCAGAAGAAATCGCAAAAAACCACCAAGAGTGGGCAGACAAACGAGAAGCACGTAGGGTAGAACTGCTAGAAAGCACGTTACCTCTTCAAGAAGAACAAGTAGATGCAATTGAGTTTGCATACAAAGCAATTCAAGAAGCAGAAGATAATCTGCGAGAGATGCTTGACATTACTATAGAAGATGCTAGAGCTATATCTAGTGCAGAAAGTAAAATGAGGATGGCATTTCCTCACCTTTGCATTCATCCCTATCATGGGTCTTAATAATACAAACACAAAGGAGTTAAACATGTTTGTACTAGTAGCAACTAAACCACTCAATGACGGAACAAAAGGGTTTCGTTTCAACCTGTTAGGTAAGAAAGGATTGTACCGTAAGCGTAGCCGTAGCTCTCGTGGCTGGTTAAAGTATGAACCACTTAGTACTATGAATGCCTATCACTTTGGTAAACGTAGCTTGTACATTCAACATGCTTATGGACGTAAGCTGTATCACTTTGCAGGATAGTACATGGATTATTATGTAGTAGAGATGTATGTTGATGAGTTGGAAGAGTGCCTCGTAATGAGGTGCTCGACCATCGAGAGTGCTAGTCTCATCTGTGAGAAACTAGAAGAAGCATTTCCCAATGCTGTCTTTGACATCATGGACACTGAGCCTGTGATAAAAATGCGAGACTACAACTTAGAAAGGTATGAAGAGTTGCGAAATGTTTTGACATCTAAACCAAGAAACCCACAACTAATTGTGATAGAAGGGGGTAAGCGTTAGTGTTATGTATTATGTAGAAGTTATCCATAAGGATGAAAAGGTTGCGTCTACCTATCAAGATCTACTTTCGGATAGTGTAGACGTTGCTAACAGTCTGTCTTTTGCAGACTGTACTGTAACCATATACGAATGTATTAAAAGCCTATGCGATATGGAAAAGATTACAGAAGTTATGTCATGGAAAGATGACGGTTACAGATTATAAACTGTAGTAGGGTATTGCTATGTAGTACCCTACTATGATACTCTTACTTTTTAGTATTACTATAAGGATTATATATTACTATGTATAAATATACAAAGAAAGGAAACTTAAAGGCAGGTACTGTATGGAGATTTACACCACCACAAGATGCTATTGATGCTGGTGTTGTACGAAGACAAACATTTAAAGATGGACGTGCGGCAAGGTATGAAATACCAAGGCTAGTAGAAAAAGTAGAAGCATTTAAACGTGGAGATATTGTCGCAGGAAATATTGGAGCTAACTCTACAATACTACACATTTATAAATACTATGTTACAACCACACACTTTAAACAGTTGGCATATAACTCACAGAAAACATATGATCACACAATGAATGCTATAGCTAACACAAGTGTTGGCAGCAGGAAGTTAGGTCAGGTTAAGATCAAAGATCTTACTGCAATGCATTGCACTGAAGCCTATGAAGAATGGTGTGAAGATGTGAGTGTGTCAAAAGGGAATCAGTGTGCAAGAATCTTTTCATTACTAATAAATTTTTGTATCTCTATTGATTTAATTAAGTATAACCCCATGTCTAAAGTTCGTAAAAGAAAACACGAAACAAGGGATACAACATGGACACAAGAACAAGTAGAACAATTTCTTGATGTTGCATTCACTGACTTTGATTGGCGTAATGTAGGGTTGATTGTATTGATGTGCTATGAGTGGGCACAAAGACCCACTGATATAAGATTATTAAAGTGGTCTTCAATTAATTTTAAAGAGAAAAGGGTAAAGATAAAACAAACTAAACGTGGTGCAACAGTTGAGCTACCAATCTCTGATGAGATCATGGACATGCTCACCCAACAGAAAAAAGATTGGGACTTCCAAGACTATGTAGTGCCACATCAGAGGCCATCAGACGGTGCTTACAGGCCGCTAAACGTAGGTCAGGTATCATCGTTAGCAAATCAGATAAAAGAAGCTGCAGACCTACCATCTAATTTACTTGTCGGAGATTTAAGAAAGAGTGCTATCGTAGAAATGATTGACTCAGAGGTAGATCATCTAGCTATTATGTCAGTGACAGGACATCAGAATATCTCGTCACTAAATCCATATCATAAGCATACTTATGCCGCAGCTAAGTCAGCATTAGATAGGAGAAAGGGCAATGAAAAAACCTAACCCAATGGCTAAAGATCTTAGACAACCTAAATATAAACAGCAGGTAATACCTGATAAGAAAAAACCTGTACCTAAACGAAAACAAAAGCATAAAGGAGAAAATAATGAGTGAAGCTTTGACAGCACTTTGTATCTTATTATTTCTAATCTGTGGTATTATATGGATCATAATAAGTGAGGTAAACAAATGAGAGAACATAACCCAGAAACCGTAATAAGAACATTAAAGTATTTACTTGATGGTAGTAACGATGTTCTCAGTAGTAATGCTGTATCATCAACACATGGTTGTTTATACTATGATGTACATAATAGTTTGATAGATGCTGTAAGTTTATTAGGTGGTGATGTAGGTAAGTATGAATATGTTGACCCTGAAAATCCTGATATAGAAGGTAGGAATTAAATGATACAAACATTTTACATAGATCACATGGGTACTGACTTATCTGTAGCTAATGCAGCACGAGTAAGCTTCGGTAAACGTAGTGAAATGGATACGAGTGATGTATGGGGTCCACCTAAGTTGAAAGACAAGGACTCTAAGCTCATACGTTACTTAGCCAAGCACAAGCACATCAGCCCCTTTGGGCATTGCTTTGCCAGCTTCCATATCAAGGCACCTGTGTTTGTGGCACGTCAGCTAGTCAAGCATAAGTTCCTACGTTGGAATGAAATCAGCCGTAGGTATGTTGACCATGAGCCTGAGTTCTATCAGCCCACAGAGTGGCGTGGACGTAGTGTTGATAAGAAGCAGGGTAGTAAAGGCGTGGTAGATGTCGGTAAGATAGGTGACATCAGTTTAACCAGTAAAACCCTATACAACAGCCTGATTGACAGGGGTGTGTGCCCAGAGCAAGCACGTATGGTATTGCCACAGAGTATGATCACTGAGTGGTACTGGTCAGGTAGCTTAGATGCATTTGCAGACATGTGCAACCTACGCTGTAAGCCTGACACACAGTATGAGACACAGGTTGTGGCTGGACACATTGACACTGAGATGGCTAAGCTGTTCCCCGTATCGTGGAAAGCATTAAGGGAGAACGAATGATGAGAGGTAATATCAACGGTGCAATCAAGGCGTCTGCTATAGTCGCATTTATAATAGCAGGTCTACCAATATTGATTGCTATGACGTATGATGAGTTTCCACGTTATTGTAAGCAAACTATTTTATTACCATGCATAGGAGTAAACGATGAATGAATTTACAACATATGACATGCCGACTGCGCTCGCATCGTTTGTTAAAGGCGAGACTGTGTTCGTTTGCCACCCCGACGACGACGATGTGCCCATGCTATCTGAAAAAGATATCAAGGATTCTGATGGGCATTTATTCGTATTAAAGCGAGGTTTAGAATCAGAAAGGAGTGAAGATGTACGCAGTTCAGATTGAAATAGAAAAAGGTGAGTATACTTTAGTACGAAAAGAAAACCCTTGGACTTATGATTCAGAAGTTCTTATCTTTGAAACAAAAGAAGAGGCACAGGCTGAATTAACAAGGTGGAATACAGGTGTAGTAGTAGATTACAAACGATACATAAGACCTATGACTAAGGAAGAACGTACTAGATCTACTCAAAGGAATAGGACGTTTGTTACTAAGTGAGTACATACCGTACATAATTTCCTTATCTGTTGTCGTAGGTAGTATTGCATTCATTCCTCTTTGGCTGCTATACTTCGGTTTCAGAATTGTAAAAACCTTTATCAAAGGAAAAACAAATGTCAGATAATCCACATTCACCATGCCCTTACGAAGACTGTAGTTCTTCAGATGCATTTAATTGGAATGATGATGGCTACGGTCACTGTCACTCATGCAGCAGGGCATATCCGATGAAAAACATGCCAGCAACTTTTGACTGGGTTAAACAGGAGTACCCCTTGAAAGAACGTATCCAACCACAAAACATACAAGTCACTGGTGTTAAGTATGATGGCATCAGAGGTATTGATACCGATGTATGCAAACTTTACGGCATACAAATACAGACAGGCCCGAATGGTGAGGATGTGCGGTATGCATACAAGTACCCACACACTATTAAATATCGCATGTGTAATGACAAATCAAAGTCATGGGTCAAAGATCGGGGCTTAGGTATGAACCACCTGTTCGGCCCTGAGTTCAATGCTGGTACAGGTAAACGAATCTACCTTACAGAAGGTGAGTTCGATGCAGCCAGCTTGTATCAGATCCTCGGTAAGACATTCCCTGTAAAGTCTTTACCTTCTGCATCTATTGGTGAGAAGTTCATTAAGCACAATCTAAAATATCTAACCTCATTCAAAGAGATTGTGTATGCAGGTGAGCTTGATGATGCTGGACGTAGGGCCGCAGATAAATTGTATCAAGCATTCCCTGAGAAGTTTTACTATGTGCCTATGACAGAGTGCAAGGACGCTAACGAGTTCCTTGAGACAGGTAAGCATGAGAAGCTTATGTGGGCAGCACGATCACCACAACGGTACACACCAGAAAACTTCTTTTGTTCTGATGCTGATGTAGAAGCAGCAATCAAGAATGAGAATCCATATGAGTACGTACCAACAGGTCACACTGGATTGGATGAAAAGATCCGTGGTATGGTTAAGGGTGGATTGACATTCATCAAAGCCCCTCGTGGTACTGGTAAGACTGAGGTGATCAGATACTTTGAGACAGGCTTACTCAACAATGGTGATACATCAGTAGCTATGCTACACATGGAAGAGATGAAGTCCACCACATACCGTGCTATGGCTACATACCATCTGGGTGTAAATGTCAGGACTAAAGAGGATGCTGCCAACAACAACGTGTCAGAACAGAACGTCATTGAGGCTGCTAAGATTGCAACTAAGGGTGAAAATACAATCATCTTTGAGATGATGTCACACGATGATCCACTTAAGCTACTCGACTATGTACGTCTAGCTGTTACAGTCTATGGTGCTGGCTATATATTTATTGACCATGTACAACGCTTGGCCTACCTATCTAACTCAGGTGTGGATGGTGCTACCAGCACACTTACTACACTAGGCTCACGTATGGCTCAGTTAGCTAAGGAGCTAAACATTGGTGTGATCTTTATCTCTCAGGTCAATGATGATGGACGTACCAAGTATGCTGCATCACTTGAGGAAGAAGCAATCATATGTATTAAGCTAGAACGTACAGCAGAAAGTGAGGACGAAGTAGAACAGAACACAACAACCTTTATCGTAGATAAGAACAGACCTTTTGCTAAGTTAGGTAGGGCAGGATCAGTGTACTATGATCCAACAACAACCATACTAAGAGAGGATTTGTTCACACAAGAATCACAGGTGGCATAATGATATTTGATGTAGAAGCTGATGGCCTCTTGGATGATGCCACTAAAATACACTGCATGTCGTTCACTACAGATGGAATCCCTATGGGTTCTACCAGTGACTATGATGCAATGAGAAACATACTACTTAATCAAAAGGTTTTGATAGGTCATAACATTGTACGTTATGATGTACCATTATTAGAAAAGATCTTAGGTATTAAAATTAAAGCTAAGTTGTATGATACATTACCTATGTCATGGGTAATTAATACTGATAGACCTAAGCATAATCTTGATTCTTTTGGTGAAGACTTTGGTGTACCAAAGCCAGAGATAAATGATTGGGTAAACCTATCTCAAGAAGAGTACATACATAGGTGTCAAGAAGATGTTAAAATAACTAAAAGACTTTGGGAAAATCTTATCCAAAGATTCATGATGGTTTACAAAGATAAGCCTAATCTTGACAGGTTCTTACAATATCTTACCTTCAAGATGAAATGTGCTTATGCCGCAGAAGAAAGTGGTTGGAAGCTTGACCTTGATCTTGCTCAAGATTGTGTAGCTAAATTAAAAACTGAACAGGACGAAAAGATTACTGAATTAAAAACAGTAATGCCTATGCGTACTTTGTTTAGAAAGAAGTCAAAGCCAAAGGTAATGCACAAAAAAGATGGATCACTATCTAAGCAGGGTGCTGAATGGAATGCTTTACTTCTAGAGCATATGCATCCCTCTAACTATATCGGCGAAATAGAAATAGTAAAAGGAGTTGAAGAGCCTAACCCTAAGTCCAGTGATCAGGTAAAGGCATGGCTATTTGATCTAGGTTGGAAACCTTGTACGTTTAAGTTTGTTGAGGATCGTAAAATACCACAGGTACGAAAGAACGGTGAGCTTACTAACTCAGTTAAGTTGTTGATTGATGCCAACCCTACAGTCAGTGTACTTGATGGTCTTACTGTCATTCAACACAGACTGGGTATCTTTAAGGGTATGCTTGATTGTCAGGTTAATGGTTATGTCAAGGCAGAGATTGAAGGTCTTACTAATACACTAAGGTTCAAACACAAAAAGCCTTTAGTAAATCTTCCGGGTATAGATAAACCTTGGGGGAAAGAAATACGTGGTTGTCTTGTAGCACCAGAAGGTTATGTATTGTGTGGTGCAGATATGACATCACTTGAAGACACAACCAAACGACACTATATGAAACCTTACGATCCTAAGTATGTAGAAGAGATGTCAAAGGATGGGTTTGATCCACACTTAGACTTAGCTAAACATGCTGGGGCAGTAACACAGGCTGATATAGATAAGCACAACTCAGGTCAGATTAGTTTAAAGTCACTACGAAAAAACTATAAGGTTGTTAATTACTCAGCTACCTATGGTGTTGGTGCTGCAAAATTATCTAGAGAGACTGGTATGACAGAGGCAGAAGCTAGAAAACTTTTACATGCCTATTGGAAACGTAACTGGTCTGTCGCAGAGTTTGCTGCAGACAACATAAAGAAAGTAAAGCTTATCAATGGGCAGATGTGGGTACAAAATCCTGTCAGCAAGTTCTGGCATACTCTTCGATATGAGAAGGATGTATTCTCTACACTCAACCAATCTACAGGTGCTTACTGTTTTGATAAGTGGGTAGCTTACTATCGTGTAGCAAGACCTAATATCGTAGGCCAGTTTCATGATGAATCAATTAACCTTGTTAAGAAAGGACATGAAGAACATCATCAACGTAGGCTTGTTAATGCTATTAATAAACTAAATAAGGAGTTAAAACTTAATGTTGATCTAGGTATTGATGTGCAGTTCGGAAATAAATATTCCGAAATACATTAAAAAGTTCTTGCATGTACTTTTCAACACATGCTACAATTCAATTCTAGTCTTTAAAGGAGTTAGCGAATGGCTAAAATAACAGTAACAGGTATTGCTCAATGGGCAAAAGTATTTGAAGAAAACCGTGACCTTGATGGGTATCAGGGTCAGTGGCAAGACACTAACGGACGTTGTACTATCGAGATGATTCTCGATGAAGACAACACTGCCCGTGTTAAAGCTTCTGGATGTATGTCATCAGGTAAGGATGATCCAGAAGGACGAGGACGTGCATTCAAGTTTACACGTAAGTTTGAAACCCCCAATGATTGGGATGGTGGAGCACCTACAGTATACAAACCAGATGGTTCAGAGTGGAGCTTTGAATCTGATGGGCCAATTGGTAATGGTTCAGAGGTTCTAGTAGAGTTAGACATCTACAAAAACAAACAGTATAGTACTGTAACTACACGGCTTGAACGTGTTAAGGTTATGAAACATGTATCATATGATGGTGCAGGTGGTAACTCTGGGCCTGATCCTTTCACTAAGGATGTAACATCAGGTAGTGTAGCTGCGGCAGCAGCACCTAAAGCTGAACTTGTGTCAGAAGAAATCCCGTTTTAAGGAGTAGGTTATGCCTAAGATAGATACAATAGTCGAAGATATTTACTCTGTAATTGAAGGAAAGGGTGGGTGGGATAGAACAATTACAGAGTACTTAGCACGTAATATAGCTGACGTTGCACACGATAGGTTTAAGGAACCTCAGAAGCCCAGAGGATATTTAAGTTTATCCTCTGTGGGTTCACCCTGTAAAAGAAAGACTTGGTATAGAATAAATAAAACAGAGGAAGCTGCACCATTAAAGCCCCAGCTACTGGGTCTTTTCTTTTACGGGGATCTTTTAGAAACTCTTATCCTTGCCTTAGCGAGGGCAGCAGGACACGATGTACAGGGAGAACAAGACAGACTCTCTGTTCATGGTATCAAGGGTCACAGGGATGCAGTCATTGACGGTGTAACAATAGATGTTAAGTCTGCATCACGATATGGAATGCAGAAGTTTAAGAACCATGTGCTACGTGATGATGATCCTTACGGTTACATTAGTCAGTTGAGTTCATACGTTTATGCAGGTAAGGATGATCCACTTGTAACAGATAAAAAGCGTGGTGCCTTTCTTGTCGTACAGAAAGATACTTTTGAACTTTGTTTAGATACTTACGATTTCACCGAGGAGTTAAAAAATAAAGAGCAAGAGGTTAAGAAAGTAAAAGAAGTTGTGTCAGGTGAGTTACCAGAAGAACGTATTGCACCTATACCACAGTCAGATACATCTGAAAACACTAAGCTTACGTTTGCTTGTTCAGGTTGTGAGTACAGAAAGATATGTTGGCCTGAAGCAAGAGTGTTTCAATATGCTGGTGGACGTAAGGAGTATTTAATTGATGTGGTTAAGAAACCTAAAGTACCTGAGTTAATAGATTGAGTAAGCAGGGTAAACAGAAAGGCAGGTTAGGCCAGCAAGAGATCAGGGATGCTTTACTAGAAGCTTTCCCTGAGCTTGAGCCTGATGATGTTAAGTCCACTGTTATGGGCGATACTGGTGCAGATATACAGCTATCACCTGCAGCACGTAAGTTAATACCCATATCAATAGAAGTTAAACGTAGGAAGTCTGGTTTAAAAACTGTGTATGATTGGATGAAACAAGCTGACAATCACACAAAGAATCCACCTGTTGTTTTCTATCGCAGCGACAGACAAAAGTGGTTAGTTATAACAGAGCTAGATCATTACATACAATTACTCAGAGGTGACAATGACAAACAGTGACATGCAAGATAAGACTGTAAAAATTTGGGATGTAATATCTGGGCCGTACCCTTGTGACATTCCTGATGCAGAAGATGTACATTTTAATCTGTGTAAGGTAGAGGTAGATGGCAAGATAGAATCTGTAGAATATTTCTTTGATAGTTTTAACGAGGCATACGAAATGATAAAGTACTTTCAAAAGAACATTGAACCTATTGAGATTGAACATGGTGATTGACATGAGGTGTTTGTTGAGTATAACTAGGAGTTTCCACCATGAAATATGAGGTGACTTTAAATATTGATGTAGATCCAGCGGCAAACTTTTTTGAGTCAGATCCTAGATTTAATCTGAACGTAATCCAAGAACTCATACAGGGAATACTGTATGACTTAGATGATATAACTGTAACAAACTGTGAGGTAAAAGCAGATGACTAAATTAACACTAGATGAAAAAGAATATGAGATTGAAGACTTTACTGACGCTCAAAAAGAGATGGTTAATATTCTTAACCTTGGGTCTAACTCTTCAACTCTTTTGAATCACATGCTGCAGTGTGTAACTGCAATTCAACAGATGAAAACAGATGAGCTACGTCAATCATTAGAAGGTGATAAGGATGATCAATCGAAGTGATCTAGAAGCGTTTGGATATTTTGATATGTTTCAGAACAGTCCAGACTATGAGAAAGATCCAGTCCGTTTCTATAGTCAGTTTGTAGAGGACAAGATACTTACTAAGGGGCGTGATCGTCTCGTAGAAAATACTCTAGGTCTGTCAGGTGAAGCAGGTGAGGTATCTGAAAAAGTAAAGAAGCTCTTTCGTGACAAGAATAGATTCAGTGATGAAGATATATTGAAAGAGTTAGGTGATGTGTTGTTCTACACAACAGCCTTGGCAAACATCTTCGGTGGTAATCTACGTAAGGTTATGGAGATGAACATGGCAAAGCTAGATGACAGAGAGCAACGTGGTGTACTAAAGGGAAGCGGAGATAATAGATGAATAACTACCTACCAACAGACTATCAATCTTTCATCCATACTTCACGGTATGCACGATGGCTTGAAGATGAAGGGCGAAGAGAGTCTTGGGGAGAGACAGTAGATCGCTACATTAACAATGTAGTAGGGAATAGGATCGATGAGAAAACTAAGGATGACTTAATGTTTTCCATTCTCAACTTAGATGTCATGCCCTCTATGCGAGCCATGATGACTGCTGGTCCTGCTGCTGATCGTGACAATACTTGTATGTACAACTGCAGCTACCTACCCGTAGATGACCCTAAGTCCTTCGATGAGGCTATGTTTATCCTCTTGTGTGGTACTGGTGTCGGCTTCAGTGTTGAAAGGCAGTTCATTAGTAAGCTCCCTGAGATCCCGGAGTTGTTTAATAGTGACACTACTATCGTCGTCAAAGACAGTAAGGAAGGTTGGGCTAAAGCTCTTCGTCAAGTTCTTGCTCTCCTCTGGGCTGGTGAAATCCCTAAGTGGGATGTAAGTTTGGTACGTCCTGCAGGTGCAAAGCTTAAGACCTTTGGTGGTCGAGCCTCTGGTCCAGCACCTCTTGTTGAGTTGTTCAACTTTGTTATCACTACCTTTAAGAATGCACAAGGACGTAAGCTATCTAGCATTGAGTGTCATGACATTATGTGTAAGATTGGTGAGGTAGTTGTCGTAGGTGGTGTACGTAGGTCAGCTATGATTAGTTTATCTAACTTGTCAGATGATCGAATGCGTCATGCTAAGTCAGGTGCATGGTGGGAGAATGATCCACAACGTGCCTTAGCTAATAACAGTGTTAGTTACACAGAAAAACCAGATGCTGTTTCATTCATGAGAGAGTGGATGGCATTAGTAGAATCAGGGAGTGGAGAACGTGGTGTATTCAATCGTCAAGCAAGTAAGAAGCAAGCTGAAAAGAATGGTAGGCGTGATCCTAACTACGAGTTTGGAACTAACCCATGCAGTGAAATCATCTTGCGTCCTAATCAGTTCTGTAACCTTACAGAAGTTGTTATCCGTGCCACAGACAGTCTCAAAGATTTGGAAAGAAAAGTCCGTATGGCAACTATTTTGGGAACCATACAGTCTACATACACAAAGTTCCCCTATCTGCGAAAAGTGTGGTCTAGAAATACAGAAGAAGAGCGACTGCTTGGTGTGTCACTCACAGGGATAATGGACAATCCCTTGATGACTCTAAAGAATAAAGGTTTGGAGAAGACTCTTGAACATCTTCGTGGGATCGCTGTATCTACTAATGCTGAATGGTCTGACCGTCTTAATATACCTGTTGCTGCTGCAATTACATGCGTCAAACCATCGGGAACAGTCTCGCAACTGGTGGATAGTGCCAGTGGCATACATGCTCGCCACAGTACCTATTATATCCGTACTGTCCGTGGTGATAATAAAGATCCGCTAACACAATTTATGATTGACCAGAGAATACCTAGTGAGCCTTGTGTTATGAAGCCAGATCAAACCACAGTGTTTAGCTTTCCTGTTCAATCTCCTAAAGGATCTGTAGTTACAAAAGATATGACTGCGATAGAACAGCTAGAGATATGGCTTGCATATCAACGTTCATGGTGTGAGCATAAGCCAAGCGTTACAATAAATGTCCGAAAGGATGAGTGGTTTGAAGTAGGTGCGTTTGTTTACAAACACTTTGATGAAATGTCAGGTGTATCTTTCCTACCTTATAACGAACATACTTATCAGCAAGCACCCTATCAAGACATAGGTAAGCATGATTACAAAACTTTGTTATCTTGTATGCCAGAGACTATTGATTGGACTAAGCTGGCTTCGTATGAAAGTGAAGACAATACTGTAGCAATGCAAACTATGGCTTGCTCTGGTGACGTTTGTGAAATAGTAGACATAACATAAAGGAGAAAAATATGTTTGAAGTAATGACATTTATTGCAGGTGCAATAGTAGTAGCAGATCTTGTTATCCCACTAGCAGTGGATATGATCTCAGGTATGTTCTAATGTATGTGCTAGTGCTCATCATGACCTTTCAAGGAGATATGAAAGTACAAGCTTTCCACTCTCTGTTTCCAGATTATAAAACCTGTATGCAAGTAGCTACAACAATGGAAGATAGATTGGTGAGCACTAAGCCATCACCAGATGCTACAGCAAATACATATTGTTTTGAATTACCTAAAGGTGCGTAATGCAACTAGAATTATTCCCCATAGTTGAGAGTAAATCAGATGGAGATGTTCAATGTAGAAACTGTAAAAAATATTTACCCCTAAGTAACTTTAGGCACAGGTCAGACAGATTAAATAACTACAGGGTTAAGTCTTGTAAGACGTGTGAAAAAGAGGAGAACTTAATACTAAAAAATCTTCACAATACTGCACCAAAGAAGCTTGGTTTTTGTGAGTGTTGCAAAGAAGATTTTGATAATAAAGACTTGAACTTAGATCATTGTCATGATACACTTTCATTCAGAGGTTGGCTCTGTGGTAAATGTAATTCTGGTATTGCATTGCTAGGTGACAATAAAGAGGGAGTTCAAAGAGCACTAAAATACTTAACTGGTAAATAATAAGGATACTAAAAATGGCAGTAAGAAAAAAGTTTAATCGTTCTCTTTACAAAGCCTACGATGGTAAAGCTAAAGAAGCTCTGATCAAACACTTAGAATCTAAAGGTCATACAATTCTTCAAGATAAAGAAGACTATTACGCTGATGTAGTGTCAGAAAAAGATGGGTACACTTACTTTAACGAAGCAGAAGTAAAGGTAGCATGGGATGAGGATTGGCCTGAGCATTGGGCTGAGATTAGAATACCAGAAAGAAAACAAAGACTACTAGATAAATACGAAGGAACAAATGGAGTTCTTAACTTCTATGTATTTCGTAGCGACATGAAACAGGCTTGGCGTATTAAAGATACCAAGCTAACACAAGAAAGTTTAGGAGAAGCAAAAGGTAGGTACATACGAAAAGGAGAATTGTTCTTTCACATTCCTTATACAGAAGCGGAGCTAGTAGAAATACGATGAGTTATGATGCGGTAAATAATCCTGCCCACTATAAACTAGGTGATGGCATTGAGTGTATTGATTACATTAAACAGGTACTTACACCTGAAGAGTTCAAGGGTTACTGTCATGGTAATTTAATTAAGTATCAACACCGTCATGGGTACAAAGGTAATCCTGTTGAGGATATGGAAAAAGCTGAGTGGTACTTACGTAAAATGTTAGAGGCTATGAAGGAGATTCGTAAATGAAACCTTTTCAAAAAGGTATAGAAGCATTTAAAAAAGGACGGTTAGGGAATCCCTACCGTCCTAATACTAAAGATAATCGTGATTGGGAGTTTGGTTTCAACAGAGCCTACTTTGCAAATCTAGAAAAAGTTTTAGAGAATGAAAACAAAATTAGAAACAGAAGCTAAGAAGTACGTACAAAGCAAACGTACCCCCAAAGATACTAAACCATTGACTGCAAGACGTTACCTAGCTGGGCAAGCCCTAGCTGGGTTGCTTGTTAATAGCAGAGGATCTCAGATGGTAGATATAAAGAAGGCTGCATATGAGTGGGCAGACTACATGTTAGATGACGATACTAGTTAATACCTTTTGGATTCATAGCTTCTGTTCTAACCATTAATATCTGTCGTCTTTCTAATTCATTTGCAACGCTTTCAGCGTCAGCAATGTAGTCTTGAGATGTGCTATACTTACCATTGGTGTGAGCGGAAGCTGCTTTATTAAATTTTTCTGCTCCATATTGTGCACGTTTAAGATAATAAACATTTCTTAAATAACCTGCAGCCTTAACTGGATTTTTTGCTAACATATTAGACAACATATCTGTTGCAAGATTAACTTCTTTTTTAATTTCGTTGTCAACAAAAGCTTTAAACTGTTTCCTCTTTTCATCTATGTCTGTAATATTATCATAAGTTTTTTGAGTTGCTTTTGCACGAGTGGGTACTGGTTTTGATCGGTAGCTCTCAAATCTTAAGTGTAAATTTTGAGACAGTCTTGCACGAACAAAGTAATCAATGACAGGATTATCAACTCTACTGCTACCATATAGTTGATACTCTTTTAAACCTAGTTTATTTATTTCTTTTTCTATTTCTGTTTTAGGTGGTGAAGAGGACAAGCCAGTAAAAGTTTTCTTTAGTGGATTCATTTTACCAATAGCATTAGGATTAAAGATACCGTAGTAAGGTACGTCATATCCTTTTGCAGAACCTTCCTGCGAATACTGAAGCTTTGTACCATCTAGCATTGCAGCATAGTCTGGTAAGAATCTAGTTGCCCTACTTGTAAAAGTTCCTTGAGGTGTTTCAAAAGAACTAACATCAGTTCCCTTAGCTAAGTCTCTTGTGTATGGAGCACCAGCAGATTCATAAGTTGTTTGACCTTTAATATCTTTAGCCAACTGAAAAGGTATCGGGTAGGTAAACGTAGATACAATGTTACCAGCTATTTTTTCTAGCTCTTCTGTTACTCCATCCTCTCCCCATGATTTATAAAGTTCTCTGAGTCCAGATATATCTGCACCCATGTCATTTAATCCACCCATAACAGATCCAACTTCACCAAGCGGCCCAAAATCTCCTTGATCCATAAGGCCAAGGTTATTATTGTATCTGTACCATTGATCACCAATAAATATTGGGGCGATTATAAAACCTAATGACGATGAAATATCTTCATCGCCTTTAATCTCATTTTCAAGAGACTTGTAATCTATCTCACCTTTTTTACTTTGAGCGAGTACATATCCAAGTAGTATTAGACTGCCTCCAGTTACTTGTCTTACCCTTCTATCCTCTAAAGATTTATAAGGATCACCAGTGATATGTTTTATTTTTCCTTTACCTATATTTGGTTTTTCCAGTTTGTTAATAATTTCACCTAATAATGGGGTGTAGTCTGCAATCATTTCAATATGGTTAGCTACATATCTAGGAAAAGGTACACCAAAAACTCCTGACATTAAGAAAGGAAGTTTTTTATTTACATCTGAAGCCATTCTAGCACCTGCTCCAAATATAGACTCATCTCCCATGTATGTTCTTTGCATTGTAAATCTGTTAGCATCATCTAACGCTTTATCTACAATGTTTTTATCTAGTTTATCTAGTTTACCTTTATTAATAATAAAATCTTTTACATTTGTACCCAGTTCTTTATTATTTAATGTACGTAACTGCCTGTCTAAACTTCCAAAGAATGCAGCCTCTTTAAACACAGTATCTGTAGCAGTGTTTAATATGTTTACAAATCTACCTGCCTTAGCAAAAGCGGATTGACTTTGACCAGACATCTCAGATCTCATAGTCTCATGAAATGTTCTGGCGTAAGAGTCAGGCATCTCTAGCTCTAGCATTTCTCTTGCCACTTGTGCAGTTGCACTATCCATAGACATGCCACGAAGTGTGGCAGTCATATTACGAACAGTATTACCTAGTCCAGCACCCTCTTGACGAGTAATTGTTCTATACATTCCTCTGTAGAACTCATCTGACATTTCAACCGCAGCTAATAAAGCAGTAGAAGTAACGTTACGTGCTGTAGTTGCTGGCTGAGATGTCATAAATGCGATACGCATTTGATCCATCTCTTGTAGGGTATAGTAAGCTCCTTTAATTGCCTTACCAGTAGCACTACTAAAAGCAGAATTTTTAACTACGTTAGCAGTTATTTCTGCAGCTTTTAAATCATCTATTGTAGACAACCCTCTTGAAGATAGTTTATTTAAACTTGCACCTAAAACTTCTGATTCCGCTACTTCTGGAGTCTTACCTACTGCCCTAGATACTTTAGAAGCTTCAGCAAGTTTTTTACCTGCCTCAGAAAGATCAGCTAAATAAATTAAAGAGAACTGTTCTTTAGTTAAGTCATACTTTTCCATTAAATCTGGTACAACTTTTGTTACATCTATATCTCCACCATCTATTAGCGAAGATATCTTAGATGTAATTCTTTCATTTGGTTTTAAATTAATTGTATCTGCTAACTCTATTGTTGCTGCAGTAATAGATCTGAGGGTAGTTAAATCTAAACCAGAACTAAGAGAAGCTTCGACAGAAGTATCAAGCAAAGATTGTTTAAGTGCTTCACCCTGCTTAACTTTATCTGGATCTAGTGCATCTTTTAATACACCTTTAGATCTGTCACCTCTTCTGGCAGCTAAGGTAGCTTCCATATCTAATGTTCTATTTACTGCGAAATTACTTCTTTCAGCACTTGCATTTTCTAAAGTTTCTTTAGACTTAGCATTAGCTTTCTTAGCATTAGCTGCATTAGTTTTTTGTTGCTTACCGATTAACTCTTCAACATTAATTGCTTTTTTCTTTGTTAGTAATGCACCTAAGCTACCACCTGCAGCACCCAGAGTAGCACTGAGGGTTGTATCCTTAGCTAAGTCTGCTGTTGTGTAGTCGTATCCTTCTGTGTAAGCTCCCATATCCGATAGGTCTTCACGAGTCTCTCCTGCTGCACCAGCGGTAGCTGCACCAATAGCACCCTCTGTTACAGCACCAGTGACAGCGCCTTTAATCATTACATTCTTAGTAAAGTAATCTTTTAATTGTTTACGTACTAATATCTGAGTACCTTTTGTAGCTGCTTTAGCTGCTGCTTTAGATAAACCAAAACTACCCATACCTAAAAAAGTAGATGGAGATTTAATTATTGCCTCTGCATAGTCAGCAGTAGCAGTGTCTCTCCATCCAGCAGTTTCTGTTTTACCTACGGACTCTACATTATCCCAAGCTTGAATAAGATTACCAAAGGACTGCTTACCCAAAATGTTTGCACCTTTATCTCTTACATAGTTTAAATCTTTTAATGCAGTTGCATCATGTGCAGATTGAAACCGCATATGTTCGGCAAACTTTTGAGCAAGCTTTTCAAAACCTTGTTCTTTCATTTCTCTTTTGGACATATTGTATCTGCCACCAGAAAAAAATCTGACAAGATCCACTTTAAAATCATCTTCTTTAACAAGATCCATAAAGTTTTTTTCTTCTATGTTTTCTAAATAAGAAGTCACAACAAGTCCTTTATTGGTTTAGTGCATTGTCTAATATATCATCTTCATTTTGATTCGTTCTCGGAACTTGATTAGTATCTTCAGGTGGCGGGGTTAAAGGAGGAGGAACTACAGGAGCAGGTAAAGATGTTGTATTGCCATCTGTAAATGGGGGTACTACGACATCTTCCAATTGATTTCTTGGGTCTGTTATCTGCGCCCTAACATTATCAATAGCTTTATATAAAGCTAATTCAGGATCTCCACTATAATATGGACTAGAGTAAGCTTCTCTATAAACATTTTGAAGCTCTGCTAGTATCCTACTTCCATTATCTGGATCATCCCAAACCCACTCATCCATATCAGAATTAAAGTTCCCTATAATCCTGTCTAGCCCATTTACAATTAATTTATTTACAGTATTCATATCTGAAGGTGGTATATTTACAGCACTTCTTAATGGTACATTAGCTGAAGGTATTTTAATGTTACTACTATCAGAAGGTATTTTACTATATATTTTTTCAATATCTTCTATTTTTTTATCTGGATCAAATGCAGCCATTGCAAGTTGCATTTCTAAATCTTCAGGAGGAAAGTCTGTTCCTAGTAATAAACTATTAGCTAGGATTTGAGATCTAACTTCTTCTGGGTACTTAGATAAAACAGTTTCACTTATAGCTTTAATATTATTTCTATTTATTTCCGTCGGTTTTAATTTACTAAGGTGATTTAAAGCTACATCTAAATCTCCGCTTGCATCCATTATAATTGCAGCTTCTTTAGAAATACCAAAGTTACCAGCTAGTTGGATCTTAGACATCTTTTCTGCACGTTTTTTTCTAAGTGCTTCTAGTTTTTCTGCACCACTTTCCATAAGATATTTTCTGCTATTAAGAGACATCTGTTTAGCAAATGCATCTCTAGCATCTCTATCTTCCATCTCTCTTTCAGCATATCCTGCCGCAACTTGTTTCCAATTAAACATCAGAACTTCCTCTACTCATTAAACCTTTTGGTTTTTGATCTACAACTTCTTCTTCTGTCGTACCTTTAGACTCAACAGCTTCTGACATTTCTTTTACTAACTCATAGCCAGAATCTTTTTCTTCATCAGGTGTGTTAGCTACTGCTTGCCTTAGTAAAAGTTTAACCTTACTTTCATCCTTTTGTTTTTGACCTTCTTCATCAGTAAAGTATTCTTTGTATTCTACTCCTGCATCTTCAGCAACAGAAATAAAATACTCATGTAAGACAGGTGCGACAATCATACTTACATCAATGCTATGCAACCCACCCATAACAGCAGTAGTTAATACTGTTTCAACTAAAATATTAACAGGCATACCTGATTCAAGTAAAAGTAAAAGGTTATCTAAAGAGTCTGGCTTGCTTAACCTATCTAAGTGATAGGCAATTACCTCATCTATATCAACCATCTCTGAAGGTCTTTCCCAAGGAAAATTCTTAGGTTCTTTAGTTAAAGATTGACCGGGAATAGCTGCCTCAAACATTACATATTTCTCCTGTAGTACGCATCAATACTTGCTTTAGTTATATTACCAGTCTCTTTATCTCTCCAACCCGGATTTTTATTCCAAGCGTCTGAACCTTTTTTATAAATAATTGTATTAGGAGAAGCATTTCTTTTTGCAGGTGCAGCTTGAAGTAATCCTAAGCTATAAGTACCATCATACTTCCACTTTTTTAAATACTTTTTATATACTAATAACTGTGAAGATGGTGGCATATTTCTAATTTCTTCTGGTGTAAATCCTAATTCAGCAGCAACCTTTGGTATAAACTGAAAAAGACCAGATGCATTTGTATCTTTATTTCTAGCCTTTGGATCAAAGTTAGATTCACCATCTATAATCCTAAGCAACTCATACCTACTTACATTTGGATATTCCTGTAAAATAGATTCAAAGTTTTCTTTAAACGTAGAATCCTCAAATAATTTTTGAGCTTGCTCATCTAGGCTTGGATCTAATCCACCCTCATCTCTTGATCTAGGTTTAAGTTCACCCAGTTCTTTTTTACCTGTGCCTATGTTTTGTATTGCTTCTTCTCTTGCGGAGTCTAAACTTTCCAACCAGTTGTTTACTATTTTATCTGGTGTTTCAGTACGTTGATTTAATATGTTAGACATATTTTCTTTAGTTGCAACACGAGTTTCTGCAGGGCTAAAAAACCCTTTTCTACGTTGCGTTGCCTTACTGCTTTGTTTTCCAGCAAGCCTACGAGATGCCCTCATATTTTCTATAACTTCAGGGTTATAAAGTTGTTTCATCTATTTCTCCATTAAAGGTAAGTAATTACGTCACGTAATCTTTTACCCAATCCCTAATCCATCCACCTATACTTTTATCTGCTTCTAAATCTGCACGTAATGTAGCTGCACTTAAAGTTGCATCTGCTGACATTTTTTGAAGTACAATATTATTAATTCTATCCTCTGCACTTTCCGCTGCAGTAAAAGCATAATCCATAAGATCACGTTCACGTTGCCATACCGCATCTATATTAGAGGCAGTCATAGCATTGATAGTTGCTGCAAAGGTTGCATTGCTTTCATTCTGTGCAGCAGTATTTATTGTTGCTAAGTTCTGTCTCCACTGAGCATTAGCCTGTGCTACTACCAAACTGTTAGTTGCATTAAACTGATCTCGTTGTTGCTGAATGCCAGCATTAAACTCACGAATAGAATTGATCTCATCAATGTTAAACTGGTTAAGTGCATTGGTTTGTGCAGCATTAAACTGACCAGTTTGGTTAGCCAACGAAGAGAAGAACTGTCTGGTCTGGTTTTCATTAGCAGCATTAAACTGTGCAGAAGCATTATCAGCAGCTTGATCTGTAAACAACGACTGTATATTTTGTTGTGATTTAAATATAGCAGTTTGTTGTTCGTTAGTCAAGTTCGCCATGTTCATGCTAAGGAAGTTTTGTGCTTGTTGTACAGCAGCCTGTTGTCTGTTGTTCAGGTTCTGCATATCCATACCAGCAAGCTGTGCTGCATTCTGCAGTGTAGTTGCTTGATTAGCATTAAGGTTAGCTAACCCAATAGATTGCATTAACTGAGAGTTTGCAAGCTGTGTTTGTTGATTAGTGGTGTAAGTTAAACTATTAGCTTCAGCAAACTTTTCTGCGTCAAGTACAGCAGCTTGTTGTTTATTGTTTAACTCTTGACCTCTGAGAGCCGCTTCTATTTGAACATTAGCAAGTGCTGTCTGTTGACGGTTAGATAGTTCTGTAACATCTCTTTGTAAGTTGTTAGTCGAATTAAATATTTCTGTTTGTTGTTCGTTAGTAAGTTCAAGGTTACGTTCTTGTAGTACACTAGAAACATTAAACAGTTGAGTCTGTTGTCTAACATCTAAGGCTTTACCTTCAAGAGCAGCTTGAGCTTGAGCATCTTGCATAAAGGCTTGTTGTTTAGCAGTAGCATCAAAACCTGCAGCAGCAAAAGCTTGAGTAGATTCAAGCATAGCTACCTGTTGATCATTACTAAGTTCTTGCCCTTGTATTGCCGCACGTACTTGTAAGTTACTTAAAGCAGTCTGTTGTTCATTACTTAAATTAGACATCTCTACTTGCAAGTTTTCACTTGATTGCTGTAAGGATGCTTGCTGAGTATTAGACAAGTTTATTTTATTCATCTCAGTATACTTTGCAGCATTAGTCAAAGTAGTTTGAGTGTTTATATCTAAGGTTTTATTTTGCAATGCAGCTTTCATTTGAGCATTAGAAAGTACGACAGACTGTTGATTACTTAAACTTTGAGACTGTAGTGCAAAAGAGTTAGTAGAATTTTGCAAAGCAGTTTGCTGCTGATTACTTAAATTCTGCAGCGTAATATTCTGTTGTGCTGCAGAATTAGCTAAAGAAACTTGCTGTCTGTTGCTTAGGTTTTGCATTCCTACCTGTTGATAGAATTGTGCATCCTGTGCAGCAATAGGTATAGCAGCTTCCATAGTAGCCTGAACAATAGCTGCACCTGCCATAGAGCTACCAGCTAGTCCTCGTGAAGCCATAGCAGAGTTAGCTGCTCGCATAGCCCCTGCTGCCCATACAGGAGTACCATTCTTAAACTGTTCCATCAGTTGATTCATCTGACCTTGAACAGTCTGAGCAGGATCTACTGTGCCTTGTGCTGCAGTAGCAAGCATTGTCTGTGAAAAATTACCTTGGGCTGCTTGCATTGTAGCTTGTTGATTTAAAGTGCTCATAGTTGCTGCAATAGAAGTTACAGCTTGTTCAGCACCAATAATATTATTAGCATTAGCAAGCTCTTGTGCGCCAACTGTACCTTGAGCACCTTGCAAAGTAGATTGCCACATAGATTGAGCAGCAGAAGCATTGGGTATTACAGCAAGTTTAGCTGCATCTTGTACGGTTGTTTGAGCTTGTTTGGCAGACTGAGTGGGGGTTAATGTGTAAGCATCTTGAGCTACAGCTTGAGGGGCTGCTGTTGTAAACTTAGCAGCCTCTGCTTCTTGATAAGGAGCTTCAAACTTTTGATCGTCAGCTTGAGGCATAATACCTACTTTAGCAAACTCAGTCATCTCCTGTGGAGATACTTCTCTAGCTCTTTCTTCTGCCTGTTTTAAATAGTCAGTGTCGAACTGTGATGCAGTTGGAGTAGCTCCAGCAGAGAGTTGACCTTGTTGAGCTTGTACTTGTTGCTCTTGAGGTATAGCTCCTTGAGCAGCTTGCAGCCCTGCTGTTTGTTGCATTACGTAAGGGCTTACAGTAGCAGCACTGTACGTTGATGCAGGTGTATATGCAGGTAGGTTAGCAGTCTCTACTGTCGGTACAGTAGCAGCAGTAGCTGTAGGTGCTGCAGCCCCAACCTGACCTGCAAGAGTACTAATGTCTTGTGTAGGTAGGGGTTGCATATAGTCTACACCTGCTTGGATAGGCTGCATAGTCTGTTGTACAGCTTGTCCAAATGCAGGTGTTACAGAACCTTCGTAAGTAAACTCTTCGTCAGAAGCTACAGGTACTGAATACTGAGGACCACGAGTAGGGGTAGGAATAGGGGCATCTTCTGGGGTAGGATATATAAGCTTATTTCTTAGTTCTTCTTGTGTCGGTTCCCTAAAAGGCTCTTCATCAGTAGGAAGTGGAGTTGTTTGTGCTCTTGTGTAGCCGGACTTGGCACGTATAGCATAAAGATCTTCAAGATTAATGCCCATAGCTTTAAGACCTTCTTCCTCCGATTTACGCCTTGCTATTGCTTCTTCTTGTGATAATCCACCTCTTATTGCCACACCACCTTGATTCATGCCCATCATAGCTTGTTGGTACTTACCCATACGAGCAGCAGCACCGGGGCTGGCCTTCATAAAGTCATTAAGTGCAGGTCTAGACTTTGGTCCTTTATAACCAAGAAACTTTGTAGCTAGTTGGTATTCAGCATTTAAAGTACTATCACTATCACCACCTTCAGCGTATCCTACGACACCACCTTGGTTCATTCCCATTTTTCTATATCCCTCTGGCACATAGCTTATTGGTTTACCATCTACCTCTGTCACAGGGATAATACTACCTTGATCATTAGAATAGTTTACAACTGCAGTACCACCAGATGTAGGCATAGCCATTTGTTGAGCCATCATTGGAGATGTAACCAGTGCTTGACTGCTTGTACCTGTACCTTCTACTGTAGGTGCAACCTCACCCTCAACATAACTAGGGGGATTATACACTTCAGCAGTCTTAGCTTCGTAAGGAGTTGCTGGTAATTGAGGTTGTACAGGCTCACCAATAGCAGGTGGCATAGTAGTTGTAGGTTGTGAAAACCCATCGCCATAAGAAGGTACAGTTTCTTTTTGTTTAGCAGCCTCTAATGCTGCTTGTTGAGCTTGAGCTTTAGCTTCTTGTTCTGCTTGCAGTTTATCTGCTGCTGCTTGTGCTATAGCTTCATCTTCTAAACGAACTCTTTCAGCTTCTGCTGCTTTTGCAGCTTCTGCTTCTGCTATACGTTGAGCATTAGCTAAAGCATCTGCTACAGCCTTAGCTATAGCTGCCTCTTGTTCTGCTTTTGCTTTAGCAGCAGCTTCTGCTTTACGGGCTTCTTCTGCTTTACGTGCAGCTTCGGCTGCAGCCGCCGCAGCAGCTTCACGAGCAGCTTGTGCCTTAGCATCTGCAGCAGCTTTAGCTGCAGCTTGACGTTCTGCTTCTGCTTTAGCCTGAGCCTGAGCCTGAGCTTGTGCTTGAGCTTGAGCTTGAGCAGCAGCTACTGCCTGAGCTTGTGCTTGAGATAAACTTCTACTTGAAGAACTACTACTTCTATCTTCACTAGGAGAAGCTCCAGCAGGACCACCAGCAGCGTCTTGTCTTGCACGATCTTGCGCTTGCTCTGATGCAGTGGGCGCTCTATATTGACCCGGTGTGCCTGTAGATCGCATACTGTAAGAATATGATCTTGCCATTCTTAAATCCTTTATCCATTTACTACTTCGTTAAGACCCCAGATCATTCCTGCTGTACCACCTACGAATATTACTACTCCGACTACCAGTGATATGCCCCAGAACAATCTGTCTCTTTGCTTTGCTTGTAATTCTAATGCTTCTTTATGTCTTTGCCTAGCTGCTGCTTGCTCTTTTACAACCAGATCCCACATGCCGGGAGGTCCATATAGCTGACAGGCTGACCTTAACT
>UEXM01000455.1_pt1 | contig 43218 bp, 35 predicted proteins | sample 1796661 | NCBI WGS metagenome assembly UEXM01 (sample SAMEA4772469, study PRJEB27181) | metagenome | reverse complement strand
TCGTTTCCGCTCGACTTGCATGTGTTAAGCCTGCCGCCAGCGTTCAATCTGAGCCATGATCAAACTCTTCAATTAAAAATCGTTTGTGCATCAACAAGTGATGCTGCTCAATGAATTCTGTCGTGTTAATTAATCCCGACTAGGAATTAACTAACTACATAAAACGTATTATTTAAATCCGAAGACCTAAATGATACTTATTTTTGTGTGACATCATATTAAGCTGTTTTTTTGTTACCCGAGGATAACTATGTAAAATCAACGTTAATGTGAGTGTCCACACAAATTGCATGATAACTAATTGTTAAAGAAACTTATCGTTAAGATAAGTAGTAAATAATCCCATTCGTTATTTACTTGACTTCGTTGCTGTAGCCCCGAAGCAGGAGGCGTATAATACGCTCTCAGGTTTTAATGTCAACGTTTTTTTGAAACTTTTTAAACTTTCTTTTCAGAAGATTTAAACCTAACTTTAAAACATTAAGTTAATCAATTCAGCCTAAACTGCGTAAGATAACTTATTAAAACCGCCTCTTCGACTTGTCCCGAAGAAGTGGAGCGCATTCTAGAGATTTATCGCCCTGCGTCAACCGCTAATTGCAATTAAATTGATAAAAGTGGTTTGTTTGCTTTTTTATTGAACAATATGCTGATAAATCAACACTACTTTATGTAATTACTCGCTTGATTTAACGCATCAAGCTTAATAATGTCTGAAAGTTGCACTTTATGTGGGTCATTAGTATAGCGGCTATCAACTAAAATTCTAGTTTTAATACCTGCATTACTTGCCGCTTGCATATCTGACGGTTTATCGCCAATAAAAATACTTTCAGTAAGGTCAAGAGAAAACTCTTGTTGTGCTTGTATAATCATACCAGGTTCAGGCTTTCGACAATTACAGGGCATAACAAATTCATTTACCCCTTTTGTAGGGTGATGAGGACAATAATACACTTTACTAACCGTTATTCCCTGATCATTAAAAACATCGACCATCCAGTTGGATAATGTCTCAAAGGTAACTTTGTCGTAATAGCCTCTAGCAATACCTGCCTGATTGGTAATGACAAAAATTTGATAACCTTTAGATACGGCTAATCGACATAAATCGAAAATACCATCAACAAATTCGAAATCTTCAATTTTGTGTACATAGCCATGGTCAACATTAATGATGCCATCTCTATCTAAAAATAGTGCTTTATTCATTTAACTCTTCTTAACTCTCAAATTTAGCGCTGCGCATATGAACAAAAGACGAGAAAATCTCGTCTTTTGTTGCATTTACTGTAAGCGTGCTCAAACTTACATGCAAAGACCACCGTCAATTTCTACGACTCGGCCGGTGAAAAACTCATTTTCAAGAATATAGTTAACGGTATGAGCAATTTCATCTGCTTCACCTAAACGCCCAACCGGCTTCATGCTTTCTAAGCGTTGACGCATTTCAGGTTTCATTGCATCTGTCATTGCCGTGCGAATAACACCAGGAGCGATTGCACCAACACGAATACCGTGACGACCCAGCTCTCTTGCCCATGTAACTGTCATTGCAACGACACCCGCTTTCGATGCGGCATAATTCGTTTGTCCCATATTACCACCACGGGCAATTGACGACATATTGATGATAACGCCTTTGCGTTTACCTTCGATCATGTGAACTGCAGCTTCTCTGCCACACAAAAACACGCCAGTTAAATTGACATCAATGACTGATTGAAATTGATCTAATGACATTTTTTTACTAACAACACCGTCTTTCGCTTTGACAAACATGCCATCACGTAAAATACCAGCATTATTGATCAAACCATCGATACCTGAGAAGTCGTCATTAATTTTTGTAAACGTCGCTTCTACTTCGCTTTCATTCGTCACATTCGCTAAGTAGTACTTTGCTTGTGAACCTGCTTCTTCAATTAAAGCAACCGTTGTTTGTAGTTGTTCTTCATTGAGATCAATCAAGGCTAACTTAGCACCAGATTTTGCTAAGTTTAATGCCATAGCACGACCTAAACCTTGGCCACCACCCGTAACAACAATTGTTTTATCATTCAAATTCATTTTTTTTCCTTTAATATTCAATTTTTCGGCGCAATTCCGTTGAAAGTGGAATCACGCACGTGTGTTAATTATGAGGTAAACGGTGTGAAGAACCAATCAACCGTTTCTTTCGGAACGCTGTTTATGTTTTCATAGCGCCAATTAGGTGTTTTGTCTTTATCAACCAGTAAAGCACGAACGCCCTCTGAAAATTCAGGATATTGACAACAGCGTAAGCTCAAATTCAATTCACTGGCAAAACATTCCGCTAACGTAAAGTCTTTACTCGATGTTAATTGCTGATAGATCAGTGCTGCAGATAAAGGACTACCGTTTTTTAATTTCTTTTGTGCACTTTGCAGCCACTTATCATCAAATTCTTCATTGATAATGGCGTGATGAATATCAGCACAATTATCATAGGAGGTTAAGGCTGATATAAGCGCTTCATTACTTTTAACGTTTGAGGCGAGTTCAGTTTCGCAATTTGCAGAAAACTCAGTTAAAACTTCTGATAATAACGCTGGATTTTTTTCATTATCTTGCCACTGCACCGTGATTAAACGATCAATAATTGCTTGTTGATCTGTGCTATTGACTAACGCGTCAGCTAAACCAATATACTTTGCATCAGCAGCATTAAAAATAGCACCGGTTAATCCCAAAAATAAACCAATATTAGATGGCGCTTTGTTCAGAAACCAACTCGCCCCAACATCTGGATATAAGCCAATGGTAATTTCTGGCATAGCTAATAATGTTTTTTCAGTGACTACTCGATGACTTGCACCAGAGAATAAGCCAATTCCTCCGCCAATAACATAACCATCACCCCAAACCATAATGGGTTTGCTGTATTCATGAATAAATTGGTCTAAATAGTATTCTTTGGTAAAAAACTCATAAGCTAAGTTATCACGAATGGTCGTTTCATCAAGCACAACAAATTCTTCATTTGGCTGCACCGTTTTACGTTGCTCTGTTAACGCATGATATAAACTGACGACATCGCCACCAGCACAAAATGCTTTATCACCAGCACCTTGTAATATGACTAAAACAACATCGTCGTCATCTTGCCAAAGTGTTAATTGCGTGATTAATAACGTCATCATTTCTAAACTTAATGCATTTAGAGACTTTGGCGAATTTAATTCAGCTACCGCTATTTTTTTATCATTGTTAGTCACTAACTCTTTAAATAATACAACAGACATAGTTCACGCTCTTATTAGGTAATTTTTATATGATTACTTGCTTGGGTTTTTATAGCCGCTTTTATCGTAAATTTAATAACAATCGGTATGACCATTTTTATGACACTAGATTGCTCACATTGTATTAAGCTAAGCTTGCGTCAATTTCAACAACCGTTCTGCCGGTTACCGTGCCATTAACATAGGCGTCAAATGCATTTGGTAAATCAGAAAATTTAATTGTTGTTGGCGCAATAAGTGCTAATTGGCTAGGTTTTAGATCACTCGCTAAACGCTGCCATGCTGTTGCCCTAACCGACAATGGCATTTCAACCGAGTTAATACCAAGCAAACTAACACCGCGCAAAATAAATGGCATGACAGTCGATTCAAGTTTGAAACCACCAGCAAGACCGATAGAAGCAATATTGCCCCAGACATTAGTTGTGCGAGTTAACCAAGCTAAGGTCTCACCACCAACGTTATCAACTGCCCCGCCCCATTGTGCGTTTTCAAGCGGTTTGATGCCCATTTCAATATCATTGCGATTGATAAGCTCAACTGCCCCTAACGCTTTTAAGTAAGGCTCTTGTTCTGTTTTACCGGTATAGGCAATCACTTCATAACCAATATTGCTCAACATATTGATAGCAAAGCTACCGACACCACCTGTAGCGCCAGTAACCACAATAGGTCCACGTTCTGGAATTTGGCCGTTATCTTCCATACGCTGTATCGCTAGCGCGGCAGTATAACCAGCAGTACCTAACGCCATCACATCACGTAAGCTCATACCGTCAGGTAAATTAACCACAGAATCAGCCTTAACACGGGCGTATTCGCTATAGCCACCATCATAAAGCTCTGAGAGTTGTGCGCCACAAACTAAAACTTTATCACCGGTAGTAAAACGGGTGTCTTCTGAGCTGACCACAACACCTGATAAATCAATACCAGCCACTAAAGGGTATGTACGTAAAATGCGTCCTTTACCTGTTGCTGCCAATGCATCTTTATAATTAATGTCTGAATAAGCAACTTTGATCACAACTTCGCCAGCAGTTAAGTCATTAAGACTAATTTGCTCAAAACCACTGGTAATTGTTTTGTCATTTTTATGAATACGAAAGGCAGTAAATTTTTCCGGAACTGACAGCATAATACACCCCTTTATTATTTGTTTAGCCGCTCAGTAAGCTGTTTACACAGATGAGCTAATTCTAACTTGGTAAAAGCTTGCACTGGCGTCGACATAACCACATTGCTCAACATAGTTCATTAATACAATCGTTAATGCTTTTATGGCTATGCTTAAAGCACAGTCACACTTAAGGACTCTGCTTTAAGCATAAGTCGATTAATCAGTGATTATAATTAAACAGCCCTTCAGGCATAGCCATTAAGCTTTTACTACCTGCTTCAATAGCAAGAATATGTCCATCGATTCGTGGCAATAATCGTGCAATAAAAAATTCACCAACATACAACTTAGCTTGATAAAAATTTTCATCGGCTTGGTCAGATGACTTTTCTGCCATCATTGCCCACATGTAGGCATAACTTAACAAACCAAAAGCTGCTAGGTAGTCGGTTGCAGATGCACCCACCATATCTTTATCATCACTTTGTAGCGTAATAATTAACTGAGTAATAGCCTTTAATTTCTGTAAAGCACTTGCCAATGGTTTAGTAAAAGCAGCTAATGCTTGTTGTTCAGCATTATTTTCGATGAAGTTGCTTATTTCTGTGAAATATAACTCAAGAAATTTACCCTGGTTAGCAACGACTTTCCGACCCAATAAATCAAGCGCTTGGATCCCGTTAGTGCCTTCGTAGATTTGCGCAATACGTACATCACGAACTAGTTGCTCTTGACCCCATTCACGCACATAACCATGACCACCAAAAACCATTTGCCCTAGATTACAACTTTCATAGGCCATATCGGTCATAAATGCTTTAGCTACAGGTGTTAACAATGCAACGAGTTGCTCGGCTTGTTTTTTTTCATTGTCATCATCAGAAAATTTAACAATATCAAGCTGTTTAGCAACATAAGTTGAGAAACAACGGCCACCTTCATTAAAAGCGCGCATTGTTAATAGCATTTTACGAACATCTGGGTGCACAATAAGTGAATCTGCTTTTTTATCTGCTGATTTTACCCCCGTAGCACTGCGCCCTTGTATACGTTCAATGGCATATTCTGCCGCTTGCTGATAAGAACTTTCGGCCGCACCTACACCTTGAATGCCCATACCTAAACGTTCATAGTTCATCATAGTGAACATGTAGTTTAAGCCTTTGTTTTCTTCACCGACTAAAAAGCCTTTAGCACTATCAAAGTTCATTACACAAGTTGCAGAGCCTTTGATCCCCATTTTGTGTTCGATTGAACCACAAGTAACGGGATTTCGAGCACCTAAGCTGCCATCGTCATTTAACAAGAATTTAGGTACGACAAACATAGAAATACCACGCGGCCCTTCTGGTGCGCCCGGTATTTTAGCCAACACTAAGTGTATAATATTCTCAGTTAAATCTTGCTCGCCGCCAGTAATAAATATCTTAGTGCCAGATAAAGCAAAACTGCCATCATCAAGTGGCTCTGCTTTAGCTGTCATTATGCCTAAGTCACTACCAGCATGAGGCTCGGTTAAGCACATGGTGCCGGCCCACTTACCTGAATACATGTTTTCCAGGTAAGTTTGCTTCATTTCTGTTGAAGCATGCGCAGACAGCGCTAAACTAGCGCCAGCTGTTAACATAGGGTACAGCGCAAATGAAATAGATGCAGATTGCGTCATTTCTTCGACAAACGATTGCAACATTTTTGGCATTCCCATGCCGCCATGCTCAGGATCACCACTTAATCCTCCCCAGCCACCGCCACAATAAAGTTGATAAGCCTTATCGAAACCATCTGGCGTAGTTACATCACCGTTGGTCCAAGTAGCACCTTGTTCATCGCTATTACGATTTAGAGGTGCGATCACTTCAGAGGTCAGCTTGGCACCTTCTGATAAAATGGCATCAGCGGTGTCTTTGTCAATTAATTCAGCTACCGCAGGCATACGTTGCCATAATTGCTCTGCGTTGAATACTTCATGTAATAAGAACTGCATATCACGCATTGGTGCTTGGTAATTACTCATTTGCCTTCCACCTACATATTGCGGCGGTATTGACCGCCGGCATCAAATAATGAACTAACAATTTGTCCTAATGAACAGACTTTACAAGCATCCATCATTAGTTCGAAAATGTTTTCGTGATTAATCGCCGCAGTTTGCAGCTTTTGCAATAATACTTTTACTTCTGCTGCATTGGCTTTTTGTAAGCTTGCTAACATTTCGATTTGGTAGTTTTTCTCTTCTTCTGTCGCACGAATAACTTCATCAGGGACAACCGTTGGTGAGCCTTTAGAGCTTAAGAAAGTATTTACACCAATAATAGGGAACTCACCTGAATGTTTTAAGTGTTCATAATGCAAGCTTTCTTCTTGAATTTTACCGCGTTGATACATAGTTTCCATCGCGCCAAGTACACCGCCACGTTCATTAATACGGTCAAATTCAGTTAATACCGCTTCTTCAACTAGGTCAGTCAGCTCTTCAATAATGAAAGCACCTTGAATTGGGTTTTCATTTTTCGATAAACCTAATTCACGGTTTATAATTAATTGAATTGCCATTGCACGACGGACACTATCTTCGGTTGGTGTAGTGATAGCCTCATCATAAGCATTAGTGTGCAAAGAGTTACAGTTATCATTAATAGCGTAAAGCGCTTGCAGTGTGGTACGAATATCGTTGAAGTCAATCTCTTGTGCATGCAATGAACGGCCTGATGTTTGAATGTGATACTTCAACATTTGTGCGCGGGCATTAGCACCGTATTTATTCTTCATCGCTTTTGACCAAATACGACGAGCAACACGGCCAATAACAGCATACTCTGGGTCTATACCATTTGAGAAGAAAAACGATAAGTTTGGACCAAACTCATTAATATCCATACCACGGCTTAAGTAGTACTCAACAAAAGTAAAACCATTCGCTAAGGTTAATGCTAACTGCGTTATTGGGTTTGCGCCTGCTTCAGCAATATGGTAACCAGAAATTGAGACTGAATAGAAGTTACGTACTCCTTTTTCAATGAAGTATTCTTGAACATCCCCCATTAAACGTAAGGCAAACTCTGTAGAGAAAATACACGTATTCTGCGCTTGGTCTTCTTTAAGAATATCCGCTTGTACCGTACCGCGTACTAAGGTTAATGTTTTCGCCTTAATTTCTTGGTAAATAGGTGCTGGCAATACTTGATCACCGGTAACACCTAGCAACATTAAACCTAAACCGTCATTGCCTTCAGGTAATTCGCCCTGGTAACTTGGACGCTCACAGCCCTTTTCTTGGTAAATTTTCTTAATTAAAGCCTGGGTTTCTTTTTCTAAGCCTTGTTCTGTGATGTAACGTTCACACTGTTGATCAATTGCAGCGTTTAAGAAAAAGCCTAGCAACATAGGAGCTGGACCATTGATAGTCATTGATACTGATGTCATCGCATGCGCTAAATCAAATCCTGAATACAATTTTTTCGCATCATCTAAACAGCAAATTGAAACACCAGCGTTACCAATTTTACCGTAAATATCAGGACGAATCGCAGGATCGTTACCATATAAGGTTACAGAGTCAAATGCGGTTGATAAACGTTTCGCAGGCATACCTTTAGAAACATAATGAAAACGACGGTTAGTTCGCTCTGGGCCACCTTCACCAGCAAACATACGTGTTGGGTCTTCACCTTCACGTTTGAATGGGAACAAACCCGCAGTGTAAGGGAACTCTCCAGGCACATTTTCTTGCAGACTCCATTTTAAGATATCGCCCCAACCTTGGTATTTCGGCATACTAATTTTTGGAATATCTGAGCCTGATAAGGATTTTGAATGCGTTTGAATTGACAGTTCTTTGTTACGAACTTTAAATTTAAACTCTGGATCTTTATATCGCTGTACTTTGCTGTGCCACTCTTCAAGCAAGAGTTTATTTTTTGGATCTAGATCTAATTCAACTTCAGTATATAAGGCTTGCAGTTGTGCAATCAATTGCGCTGAATTATCTGAGTCAGTTTCCTTCACCGTTTCAATTGACTTATGAATACCATAAAGCTTTTGCGCAACTTGAGCTTGCTTCTCTACCCAAGCATCATAACCACGGTTATTTTCTGATATTTCAGATAAGTAACGAATACGACTACCTGGAATAACACTACTCTTATTAGCAAGTGTGCCTTCAATCGATAAAACGTCACCAACAATCAAACCTGACTTTGAATTTAGCTCAGTAATAACCGCGTTGTATAGCTCGGTCATACCTCGGTCATTAAATTGTGATGCAATAGTGCCGTATACAGGTACTTCATCATCACCTGCTTCAAACATACCACGGTTACGTTTGTATTGTTTTTTCACATCTCGCAAGGCGTCAAGTGCGCCACGCTTATCAAACTTGTTTAAAGCAATGATGTCAGCAAAATCAAGCATGTCGATTTTTTCTAGCTGAGTAGCAGCACCGTATTCAGGTGTCATCACATATAAAGAAACATCTGAGTGCTCTTCTATTTCAGTGTCAGATTGACCAATACCTGAAGTTTCTAAAATGATCAGATCGAAGTCTGTCGCTTTTAAAATATCGAGGGTGTCGTTAACATAAACCGATAACGCTAAGTTTGATTGGCGAGTAGCCAAAGAGCGCATATAAACGCGGTCATTATTTACCGCATTCATTCGAATACGATCGCCGAGTAATGCACCACCGGTTTTACGTTTAGACGGATCTACAGAAACAATGGCAATTTTACTGTCTTGTGATGCCATTAAAAAGCGACGGATCAATTCATCAACTAATGATGATTTACCCGCACCACCCGTACCTGTTATACCTAACACAGGAGTCGTTGCTGTAGCGGCTATTTTTCGAATTTTATCTAAGGCCGCTTTGTTTTCTTCTGGCGCATTTTCTGCTGCAGAAATTAAACGGGCAATTGCTTGCTTATCATTTTTCTTTAAGCTGGCAACATCATCTTTTTTAACATTAACGCCGGTTTTAAAATCACAACGCTCAAGCATGTCATCAATCATGCCTAATAAACCTAGAGAGCGACCGTCATCAGGTGAGTAAATGCGAGTAATACCGTAATCTTGTAACATTTTGATTTCTTCAGGCAGTATTACACCACCGCCACCACCAACAATACGAATATGCTCACAACCACGCTCTTTTAGTAGGTCATACATATATTTAAAGTATTCATTGTGGCCACCTTGATATGAAGTCATAGCAATGGCATTAGCGTCTTCTTGAATAGCGGTATTAACAACTTCTTCAACACTGCGGTCATGACCAAGATGAATGACCTCTGCACCGCTTGATTGTAAAATTCGACGCATAATGTTGATAGCCGCATCATGGCCATCAAATAAAGATGCTGCCGTAACAATACGGATCTTATTTTTTAACTGATATCTTTCGGTATTCATCGCAAACTCTCTTATTTTGTCAAAATCGCTTATGTATCAGCCTGCTTAATATCACAATGTAAAAAAACAGCTACATAACCTAGCAATAATTATCTTCATCTTCACAAACTATTAAGTACTAATACGCTAGTTTTAGATGCGAAAATGGATAATAGAAACTTAATGAGAAAATTAAAACACACTAGAAAAGTAATGAACATTGATTTTATTGTTATATTGATGGATTATATTGTTATATATAAAAACATAGGCAAGGATTCAATCAATGGTAAATAGCTCTGCCAACAACGCACATATCATTCGTCTTATCATGCCTATATTTTTGGTTAAAAAATTGCAAAAACACCCATTAACTAAAGGGCTGTATGCACTATCTTTAGGGCATTCTAAACGAGAAGATAGTTTTAAGGTTACGCAAAGTGGAGGCGAGCAACATGTATTATTTTATTGTCAATCTGGTCATGCCACTTTAACCATAAACCAGAAGATAAGCACTATTAAACGTGGCGATATTGTTATTATTTCACCAGGACAAGACTTTTATTATCAAGCGAAAAAACAAAGTGGTCATCAGGCCTACTGGATAAACTTCACTGGCTCGTTAGCAAAAGACTTCGCAGAGCGCTTATTAATGAAGATGGATGATGGTATCGCTCATGTGGGGATTCTCAATAACATCATTGCTGATTTCGACTTACTACTCGAATTAGGTCAACGTGGCTATACCGCGACCAATGTGATTCATGCTGTGCATGTTTTACAGCAATCATTGAGTTTTTTGGCTTTGCAATTACGGCTCAGTGCTTTTAAAGGTAACTCAAGCTTTGACTTAGAAGCAGTTGAGACCTTAATGCGCAATAATTTGCATCAAGACTTAAACTTAGACACCCTAGCGCACTACAGTCAGCTGTCTAAATTTCATTTTGCTAAAAAGTTTAAAGAATTAACAGATACCTCACCAATACAACATTTTATTGGTATGAAAATCCAGCAAGCCTGTATCCGCTTAGACAGCAGCCTAGCCCCGATAAAACAAATTGGTGAAGAACTGGGCTATAGCGATCCTTACTATTTTTCACGACTATTTAAAAAAACAGTAGGCATGTCACCTAAGCAATACCGAGACTCTCGTCATAGTTCATAAAATAAATACAACGAAGCATAAAGGTACTTATTACAACACTAAGTTTACTATAGCGTTGGCTTAGCCTGAATAGAAAAATATCTACGACCAGTGCCACCATAAACTATTTAAACCAACATGAAACCTAGGTCAAAAAGGACAGCTTAGATACGTTAGCGGACATTACCATAGTCTTATCTAACTACAAGTGAGCCGACAAATAAGACTTAAGTGAATTCAAAATATCAGACGCTAATGAGGTAAACAACATTGCTGACATTTCAACGAACCTGACCCCGCAGGTTCCTGGTTTCCGCAGGTTTTTGACCCCGCAGGTTTTTACCGCGTGATAGACAATTATGTCACCTACCCTACTAACCACAGTGTTATGCAGCACAAAGGTAAAAGGGGTCAGAGTCTGAGGGATCCCCACAAATATTAAAGTGTATCAATTGTGTAAGCTCCGCCGAATAGGTGAAGCAGCGCTATTGCTTTTAAAAACTGCTTCACTGGCAGTCGTGCATATCGGTCAGATACTACCCTCAATCCAATAAAGTGCAGCGATAGGACTGTATTATTTTTCAGACTGTTGATAGGTCAGGCTCAGAGCAACTTGATCCCATTCAGGCCAAACATAATCCGAAGCCCTGCTGTGAACTTACAGGAAGCATAGAGCCTATTTACTCTATCAGACAACAGAGCCACCAAAGCCGTCATTGGTGCATTAAACAAAACGACATTTGTTCCGTTACAACTGACATTGCGCAACTAAATCAGTGCGAACGAAAACTATGCAAATATTATGACTAATAAAGGTCCACATCCTTGTGCTAAAAAAACCTTTGAGATTACTCCCCCTATCTAAATGAAAAAATAGAGGGGAACAAAATTAGTGTGAATGACCATGACTACTATTAAATGAGCTACCCGTTTTAACGTCTTTTATTTCTCCATTTTTACTTATGTTGAAATAAAGTATCTCTTTCGTTTTCGTATTGATTGCTTTGACAATGTAGTTTGATTTTTTTTCTTCAACTACTCTAAATTGCTCCTTAGTTACATCGCTCCATGATTTATCAATTTTTCCGACAGACATACCGTGGTCTTTAAAAGAGAGCATTTTGGCAGAAGTTTGTGCTATTTCGATGACTTTTTCAGCATTGACTTTTCCATGCCCATCAGAATGAGCAAAAACAGCCGTAGATAGTGCTAAAGACGAAATTAAAATTATTTTTTTAAAGATGTTCATATTACTATTACCTTACTTGATTGATTAATTGATTTATTGATTACTTAAGACCTTCAATGGCGTATTCACCATTGAAAATAAGTTGAACCTGAATATCGCGATCAGATTTATTTTTCCAGTACCAGCCATGCGAGCCTGCAAATGGTGCGGTAAAACTGCCTTTCATTTCTGTAACCGTCGCGATGGTATAAGATTCGAAATACCCCGTTGTATCTCCCGTTGGCTCACCATGTAAATCGACATATAAGCTTCCACCATCGGTTGTCCACTCATAGCTTGCTTTAGCATGTTTTTGCATGGCCAGCTTATATTCAATACCTTTGCCAGCTGGAACCGTTAAGATAACCGAGTCCTGTTGACCGGCTTTAGAAGCCATGGTTGATGTTTGTGAAGGCTCTTCATTAAAAACGGTAAGGCCTAATTTTCCACCGATACCTGTAGGGTCAATATTGTATTCTGCAGGTAAAATAAAAAGCAGCAGTGAAACAATAGCAATTAGTAGTGAAATTACCGTCGCTTTAATTAATGAACGACTTGTTTTTTGTGAATCCATAAATATTTTTCTCATAATGATTAGTTAATATAATTACTTTTTAGCGTTAGATTAATTGATAAAGTAACCGGTTAATTGCATGCCAACGAGCATAAAGCCTGCACTCATTAAGGCGGTATTAGTGGTTTTGGCGAATTTATTAAAACTTGCAAATTGACGCCAATAATTAATCGCTAACAGAATAAACATCAGTGCAAGGAATTGACCTAGCTCAACACCAATATTGAAAGACAATAAGTTTGTCGCTAGCCCTTCGCTAGGCAATTCAAATTCTTGTATCTTGGTTGCTAAACCAAAGCCATGAAATAAACCAAAAATAAGCACCGCTTTTTTAGGGTTAGGTTGCTTGCCAAAAAAATGTTTGAAGCCACCTAAGTTATCAAAGCCTTTATAAACAACTGACAAGCCGATAATGGCATCAATCAAATAAGCATTTACTTGAATATTAGCCAGTACACCCGTCATCAAGGTTAAACTATGACCTACGGTGAACATGCTAACGTAAAGTAAAACATCACGTGTATTACGTAAAAAGAACAAAACGCCCACTAAAAACAGCAAATGGTCATAACCCGTTACCATGTGTTTTGCGCCAATATACATAAATGGCAATATTTGAATGCCGGTATTGTTTTGTAAGAAGCTGCGTGTACTATCATCCACTCCGTGAGCGAAGGCTTCAACAGAAGCCATCGCACAGAAAATAAATAATGGGTACAGCAAATACGTTAGTTTAAATTTTCCTAACATTAATTTACCCTTTAGTTGAGACTGAATAAGTGTCTATTTCTTCTGCTTTTTTCGTATCTCTTCCATGTAGCAAGCGATACAGAGCGGGCAGAACAAATAGTGTTAATATGGTTGAAGATATAACTCCGCCGATAACAACAGTGGCTAAAGGTCTTTGAACCTCAGAGCCTATCCCGGTATTTAGCGCCATTGGAATAAAACCGAGTGACGCGACTAACGCTGTGGTTAATACTGGGCGTAACCGAGTCAGTGCACCTTTAATGATGGCTTCTTCTAAGGCAAATTTATCTTTTCTTAACTCTCTAATAAAAGAAACCATCACTAAGCCATTTAAAATGGCGATGCCTGATAGCGCGATAAAGCCAACCGCAGCAGATATTGAGAAAGGAATATCTCTTAGTACGAGTGCAAATATACCGCCCGTTAAAGCTAACGGAACACCGGTAAAAATAATCATAGAATCTTTAAAAGAGCCTAAAGCAAGCAATAAAAGTCCAATAATTAAAACAAGCGTAACAGGTACAACAACACTTAAACGCTGCGTAGCAGATTGCAGTTTTTGATAAGTACCGCCATATTCAACCCAATACCCAGATGGCATATCAACATTTGCCTCAATAGCTTGCTTAATATCACCAACAAAACTACCTAAATCTCTGCCTCGAACGTTGGCAGTAACAACAACTCGACGTTTACCATTTTCTCTATTCACCTGATTAGCACCATTAACCATTGCAATAGACGCTAGTTCTTGAAGGGGAACATAACCACCACTAGGTAACTCAATTGGTAACTGAGTATAACCATCAACATTATTACGGGTTATTTCAGGTAATCGTACTTTTATATCAAATCGTTTATCGCCTTGATAAAACTTGCCGACGGTTTCTCCACCAATAGCAAGTGCAACTTGCTGCTGTAAATCAGCTTTACTGATAGCATACATCGCCAGTTTTTCATCTTTTGTCACAACAGTAAGAATAGGAAGACCTTTCGTTTGCTCAACCTGAATATCTCTAATGCCTTCGACACCTTCAATCGCAGATTCAATAGACTTACCTAAACTAGCCAAGGCTTCAAAGTCATCACCAAAAACTTTAATCGCAAGCTCAGAGCGAACACCAGCAAGCAATTCATTAAATCGCATTTGTATCGGTTGTAAAAACTCATAGCGATTACCCGGTATTGGCGTAACGATACTTTCAAGTTCTCGGACTAATTGGTCTTTAGATTTATCAGGATTTGGCCACTGATCTCTTGGTTTAAGCATAATAAAGTTATCAGCAACACTCGGTGGCATAGGATCAGTTGCCACATCAGGTGTCCCTATTTTTGCGAAAACCAACTCAACTTCAGGCATTTCCTTAATTTTTGCTTCTAAAATCTTTTGCATTTCAACCGACTGTGAAAGCGAAGTACCTGGAATACGAAGCGCATGCATAGCGATGTCGCCTTCATCTAGGTTAGGTACGAACTCGCTACCGAGCTTACTGCCCATAACACCAGCAAAAATCACCAATGAGAACGCCGTTGCAACGACAAACCAACGCGCCTTAAGTACAAACGATAAAACAGGCTTATACAAAGACTCACTTGCCTTCATAATAATGTTTTCTTTCTCAACAATCGGACCCTTAAACATCAGCGCTATTGCTGCAGGCACAAAAGTGATCGACAGTAGCATTGAGCTTACTAACGCAATAACAACCGTAATCGCCATTGGGTGGAACATTTTTCCTTCAACACCTGATAGTGCAAAAATAGGTAAATACACCACGGTAATAATGAAAACACCAAATAGAGCTGGGCGAATAACTTCACGTGTTGCATCAAATACTAAGGCTAACCTTTCTTTTATTGGTAGTACCTTGCCATTTGAAGCATGACTAAGCCTGCGCATGCAATTTTCGACAATAATAATTGCACCATCAACAAGTAAACCAAAATCAAGTGCCCCTAAGCTCATTAAATTCGCACTTGTTTTAGTTTGTACCATGCCGGTGACTGTCATTAACATCGCAAATGGGATCACAGCAGCGGTAAGCAATGCCGCTCTAAAGTTCCCTAATAAAAGGAACAAGATAACGATAACAAGAATCGCCCCTTCCATCAGGTTCATCTTTACCGTGTCTAAGGTTTTGTTAACGAGTTTAGTGCGATCGTAAACCGCATTAGCATTCACACCAGCAGGTAAACCGTTATTAATTTCCGCTAGTTTTTCACCTACCGCTTTAGCAACTTTTTGACTGTTTTCCCCTATCAACATAAATACCGTACTAAGTACGATTTCATGCCCGTCTTGAGTAGCAGCGCCAGTACGTAGCTCCTTACCTTCTTTTACTTGAGCAACGTCTTTGACTTTTAGAAATTGGCCAGCGCGTGTTGCAATTGGGATATTCCCCAAACTGATGACATCTTCAGCTTGGCCAGGAATACGCACTAGCCATTGAGCGCCATTTTTTTCGATAAAACCAGCGCCTTTATTTTGGTTATGAGTACCAACAGCAGCGATAACATCTTGTTGGCTTAATCCATGGGCCAAAAGCTTCTCAGGTTCAAGTGTGATTAAAATTTCTCGTTTATAGCCACCAATAGGGTTTACTTCAACAACCCCTTCAACTTGGATCAATTGCGGTCTAATGATCCAATCATGGATTGTTCGAAGATCCGTTGAGGTGATGTCACTTCCATCCTCGTTTTTTGCTCCTGGTTCGGCATCAACGGTAAACATGAAAATTTCGCCTAACCCAGTAGCAATAGGACCAAGTACAGGGGCTAAGCCAATTGGTAATTCACCGGTGGCTGCATTAAGCTTTTCACCTACAAGTTGTCTGGCAAAATAGATATCAGTGTCATCTGTAAAGATAGCAACAACCTGAGACAAACCATATCGAGAGACAGAGCGCGTACTTTGTAAGCCCGGTACACCAGCTAAAGCCGTTTCAAGCGGATAGGTTACCCTTTGCTCTACCTCTAGCGGGGTATAACCGGGGGCCTCTGTATTTATTATTACCTGCACATTTGTAATATCAGGTACCGCATCTATGGGTAACTTCGTAAAGTTCCATAAGCCGAGCGCTGAAATTGCTAATACAAAGACCAGTATTAACTTACTTCGCTCGATTGAAAATTTTAAAATTGATTCCAACATACTACTTCCTTAGTGATCGTGAGACGCACCAGATTTATCGATATCTGCTTTGATGATGTAACTATTTTTTGCCACGTATTCAGTGCCGGCAGCAATACCGCCTAAAACTTCCACCCAGGGACCTACTTTTCTACCTAAGTCCAACATTCTTACCTCGTATTGCTCATCAACTTTCGCATATACCACAGTGAAGTCGCGAAAAGATTGCAAACCAGCCGCTTTTACGGCCATAGGAACGTTATAAGAGTCGAGTAGTATTTCAGCAGAAATGAACTGACCGGCTTTAAGTGAGCCATTAGCATTATCAACCTCAGCTCTAAATAACTTTGCCTGTTCGTTATTAACATTAAATAAAGCATCAAATAATTGCGTTTTAATCACTTTATCGCTGCCAGGTATTGAAATATCAACCAACGAGCCTAGTTTAACTTTTGCCTGATCCATCGGATATACACCTAATTCAGCAATAAGTTTGCTAGTATCAGAAATAGTCAACAGGCTCCTATCACTCGTTTGCTCACCTGCTCCAGCATTTTGTGCTGTAACAACACCAGCTATTGGAGCGTAAACCTTATAGGTTTGAAGGCTCTCATTACCTTCAACCGTCATTAATAATTGTCCCTTTTTAACGCGTTGTCCTAAAACAGCATGCAATGTTTTAATTTCGCCAGGAAATCGAGCGCTGACATGTCGAACGGCATTAGGAGCTACGGTTAATTTCCCAAAAACTTTTAACGTTTCATCGAAAACCTGGCTAACAACAGCTTCTGTTTCAATTTGCATTGCATCGGCAATCTGTTTTTCTATCGCAACACGGCCTTCAAAATTATCGTATGACCATTGATATGTCTTACCTGCATATTTTGCCGTTAACTGCACTTGAAAAGAATGTGGTTCGTATATCTCCATGTCGCCTCGAAGCGTGTTTTGCTCTGCAAAGAAATTAATCTCATCGATAACATCGCCTAGTCGAAAAAGTTTTACATCCACGTCAATATCTTCAGCTGAAATTTTTGCCCCCCTTTTGGTAGCAAAAACTCTAAATTCTGGAGGCATACCATCCTCAAAAATAGATAGCTCGATAGCAAAATCACCATCACGTAACATTCGCCCGTTATTGGGGCCTTTTTCTACTTCTTCTTTAACGGATTCGATGGCTGATTGCGCATGTACTATGGTGCTAACCGACATGCTCGCTATCGATAACTGCCCCAATAAAATCGCAGTAATAATATTTTTAGTCTTCATTTGTTTCTCTCTTACATAGAAATTGATGAGCCTGTTAAGCGCTCTAACTCAATGTTAAATAGTTGAATGTTGGTATAAGCTTGAATCAGCTCTAGCTGCATAGCGTTTAATTCTTGTTGAATGGTATATAAATCAGCGAATCGATAGCGGCCAATTTTGTAGGCGTTTACAGCTTTATCACTTGCTAGCTCTAGTGTAGGGATCGTTTCTTGAGACAACTCATCAATAACATGCCGGTTATGCTCAAGTTTATGAGTTAGCAGTAATAATTGCGTAGAAATACGTTTAAACCATGCATCTGATTCAGCCATGCTTTGGTGCTTTTTAGCTTGCAGTGCCATAATCTGTCCACGATTTCTGTTTTCTCCTCCAAGCGGTATGGATATCCCTGCAGTTAATGCGAAATCGTCAATCGCTTCATTTCTTTTGATACCGGTATTAACAGTCCAAGCAGGCTTTTCATTAACTTTTGCTAAGTTAATTTTGGACTCAGCAATACGTTGCTGTGAGGCAAAAACTTTTAAGCGCGGGTTAGACTTTAATTGTTCGTACGCCAACTCAAGCTGCGAAATGGTAGGAATACCCATTAAAGTCCCGTCTACTTTAAAGTCAGTATCGCCTACCCATTGAGCAGCTAATTGCGCTTTGCTTGCTTCAATTTCGTGTAATAAATCTTCAACAACGAGTTCTTTCTTTGACAGGTCAGCTTTAGCACGTAACTCATCGATAATATTTGCTTTACCCGCGCCGACACGTAAATTTATTTCTTTTAATAATTTTTGTGCCTGATCTCTAGTAAGCTTTGCAAGTGTTAATTGCTCCTTCTGAGATAACAGCGTGATAAATATTTTTGAGGTTTCAGCAGCAATATCAAGAACTTTAACTTCCTTCTCAAAAATTGATACCGAAGCACTTTGCTTAGCAACATTGATCTTTGAATCAATAATATCGCGCTCTAACAGCCATGAAATACTCATCGTCGTTTGCATACCCGAGACGCCAGAATAGGCTCCTGTTCCCAGAGCATCTTCCACATCTATATTGACAGTTAATGGGCTAGACACACCTGCTTGCGCTAACATCCCTTTAGAAGCATCTAACTTATGTACAAAGGACTTTAGATCTGGGTGTTGTTTTAACGTAAGGCCAATAGCATCATTAAGCGTTATTGTCTGTTGTGCCGAAACGCTAAATGGGATAATAAATCCTGCTAAAATAGTCAGTTTCTTTAGATATAAAAACCGATGACTAGTCGGTTTTATGGTCAGTTGTACAAAGATAGACAAATTGAGTCCCCTTATATAATTTTATGTAAATTGGTTTTGATAAACCGATTGGCAGTCGGTTTTATGTGTAAAAAAAACTCGCGTTAAGCCTTTAATATTAGTGGCTAAATACTGTTTCTATTAAGTGATGTACACCATCTATTGAAGATAAACATCCAACAAAAATTAACGTAGCAAAAGTGGCCGTAACAACTTTATTTGCTGGTTTTAAACTCAACTGCCCCAATAAAAAATAAACTCGTTGCTCTAAAACATCAGCGCCAAAATTAACGACCAGTTCATTGTTCTTTAGAGGTGAATGCAGTGCATTCAAGCGGGCAACTTTCACCAAGGTACTTGCGACAAATGTAGAAGGTATTTCACTATTGACCACCGCATTATCTGCGGCTTGTTCCATTGCTAACATCATATGAAGTTTCAATCGTTCAGCTAAAATAGGAATAAAAAATGCTGAAAAGATACTAAATAACCACTTCTTCAATGGATCGTTCATCTTTGCATGGGCTTTTTCATGGACTAAAATAACGTTGATTTCTTCTTTTGTCATTTCCTTAAACATACCAGAGGTAATAAAACACTTTTTCTTTATAAAGCCTGCGGTAAAAGCACTAGGTTTGCATAACTCAATTTCATAGACATCTGTATCTATCGGCGTTGAAAAATGCGTTAAACCCAATAAATCCTTACGGTGTCGGCTAAGTTGAATAAGTTTTTTTACACACAACTGTAAAGTAAAGGCGAAAGCTAACATTAGGGTTATTCCATGCCAACTTAGCCAATTGAACTCACTCATATGATGCCAATGAGCATATTCAGCTTCTGACTCAAAAATGGTCGAGGTCGAATATCCATTTAGAAATAACAAAGCAACACATATGCTTGCTAACCAAGGCAACAGCACTAGTAGCCAAAGTATGATTTTTCTTGATTCCACTTGAGTATTTAAAAATTTTTGAGCAAGCAAAGAGACACATAGTGATACAGAGAAATTAGCTATAACAAAAGAAAGAACAAGTATAGTTGCCATGTTAAGCCAAATAGCTAATTGCCCCTCAATCATCTCTTATTTATCCTGAGCTAATTTTAAACGTTGAGCTTCGATTAGCGCATCTAATTTATTTAACTGTTCTTCATTAAAGTCTTGTGACATAGATGAAAAGGCGGCAACCAAGCTATTGTCATCGGTCACAAAATCATTGGTAACAGACTTGATAAGCTGCCCAATGAGTTCATGTCTATCTACTTTTGGCTGATATTGAAAAGCATTTGCTACTTTATGGCGCGATAATAGCTCTTTTTTATATAATCGGTCTAAAGTACTCTGATAAGTATTTAAACTACCCCCTCGAATCTTTTCAAAATGCTTATAAACCTCTTTCACGTCTGCGGATTTATGTTGCCATAAATATTGCAATACCATCTTTTCTAAATCACCAAGCTGCATAATTATAACCTTTGAAAAAAACCGATCACCAATAGGTTTAATGTACACCAGACTAAACCGACCGTCAATAGGTTTTTAGGTCGAATATTATAAGGGCGATTTTAAATTGGAGATAGGACTCATTATCTGATCAACAACATTATGTACATGAGGTAGTAGCTAAGAGAAACGTTATGATAATTTTAGATAGAGTATGGTAATAGCTCATGCCACTCACCATGAAATAATCTAGTGAATAGCTAATTGCCAACGCCCCGTATAGGTTCGGTCATTGAACGTAGAGGAAGAATTAGACTCTACTGTTTTGTTTATCCTTACTAAACGTGTACCTTGAATTTGAAACTGTGAAGTAATTTGACTTTCTGCTGTCATGGAGAAAAAAATATAAGCACTGCCCTTGCCAGAATAACTCCTACGCGTTTCAAGAGGCGTACCATCATCATCAATGAGCACTTGATAACTGCCTTGAAATTTATTGACATAACCACGCGTTTTTTTATCATCAATGAAACTTTCCAACGGTAATGCAAAGTCGAGTATCCGTACTTGTTTATCCATGTAAGTCACAAAACTCTCACCTTTAAACTCTCCTTGTTTAATATAATCTAAAATCGTTTGTGCCGATGAAAGGATGGGGATCAATGAAGATGCTGATAATATCTCAGCGCCATTTAAAACTGGCGTATCGGCTTCTTCATCATTTAGTTTCAAACGATTTTCTTGCGCGATTTGACTTAACACTGCCTTGGAATAGCTGATATCTAAGCCTTTATCACTTTCGAAGAGTGTTGATTTAATATCACCTGTTTTGAGTTTTATATCTTTTCCTTCACCTCGTGTTTCTGCAAAAGAGACATTTAATAACCCTGAAACTGGCTCGCTACCGTTCAACTTTAGCAACGCCTGTTGTAAGTCAGACAAGCCATCAGCAGATACCTTTTCTGTCAAAATAAAGCTCAGTAGCCCTATCACTTTGAGTAGATTGCAATAAAATTTCATAAGTTATCCATTTATTATTTTTAAATTTTTGACCGTATTTATAGCTAATATCTAGTACTTCATTCAATAAGTACGGTAAATATAAATGTTACTGGATATTTCTTTTTACTCAATATACCTAGCTCTTATCTGTACTTACAAAGACTCTTAATGCCGAGCCAGTTGGCCTTAGCTAAGATCAAAAAAGCCCACATTCAGTGTAATGCCGATCGTTTAAGAAAGCTTGACCGATCTTTTGGCTAGATCATAATCCCTAACTATTAAAATAGTTAGGGATTTTTTTATGCTTAAAAATGAGTTGGCATTAACATTCGAATCATTTGAAAATGAGGAAAGTTTTCACTGTGCATTTCAGGCGATCGATTCTCAATGGATTGAAGAGGCGCTATTCGCCACAGAAAAAGCGAGTATTAGACGAAGAAGGTTACCTGCACAACAAGCCGTTTGGTTGATTATCATGATGGGATTGATGAGAAACCTATCCATCAAGCAAGTTTGTAGTACGCTTGATTTAGCGCTGCAACCGAACCAACATCAAGACTTCTCATCTGTTGCCCCAAGCGTATTAACCGATTGTCGTAAACGACTCGGTGAGTCACCACTCGCCTACCTTTTTAAAACATCTAGTACCGCCTGGTTAGAAACCTCGTTGTCGCACAAAAACAAAATTGGCCTACATGTACTCTCAACAGACGGGACCACCTTTCGTAGTCAAGATACCCCCGAAAATAGAGAAGCCTTTGGTTTCATTTCAACTAAACATGCCGTTTACCCGCAACTTAGAATGGTTAGCTTGATGTCGACACATTCTCGCATGATGCTTGGTACAGCATTTGATCAATGTAGTATTGGAGAAACAACCCTCGCTAAACGGTTATTGTCCGATGTGCCTAATGATACTCTCACCTTGTTTGACCGCTGCTATTTCTCAGCAGACTTATTACTGAGTTGGGAAGCTAATGGGTCGAATACGCACTGGTTAATGCCGGTTAAGAGTAGGCAACGTTATGAGGTTATTACGCGCTATAGCGATAATGACTTACTCATTGAAATGCCTGTTTCTCCTCAAGCTAGAGCTAAAAATCCCACGTTACCAGCAACATGGCAAGCTCGTATGATTTGCTACCAACAGCCTAAAGGCGAGATCAAAGGCTTTATCACATCGCTTATCGATCACAAAAAATATTCGATGGTAGATTTACTCTCAATTTATTGGCAGCGATGGGAAATAGAAGAAGGCTTTGGCGAAATAAAATGTAATCAACTGCAAGGTGAGATCACACTACGAAGTCGGTTTCCAGAAGGCGTTCGTCAGGAGTTATGGGGGGTGTTACTTGGTTATAATTTAATTCGTTTGGAAATGGTGGCCATTGCGAAGGAAGCCGAAGTATTGCCCACAAGGATCAGTTTTACCACGGCTATAAGTATCATAGACTCTCAAGTACGAAGCTATGCATTGTCACCTGATGGGACATTACCTAAGAAGTTGATACAGATGCGACAACATGTGAAATCTTTTATTTTACCAGACAAAAGAAAGCACCGAACATTTCCACGTTCAGTGCTTTATATACCAAGCCGTTACCCTCTTAGATATAAGCCTCAAAAAGCTTAACCGAATGGCATTACACATTCAGTGGGCTTTTAAATACATCTAAAAGAAAAATTTACATCATTTCAACTGCAATAGCAGTAGCTTCACCACCACCAATACATAAAGACGCAAGACCTTTACTTAAACCTTTATTTTTCAGGGCGTGGATTAAGGTTACCATGATACGTGCACCACTAGCACCTAACGGGTGACCCAACGCACAAGCACCACCGTTAACATTAACTTTTTCTACGTCTAACTCTAATGCCTTAATACCCAGCATAGTCACCATAGCAAAAGCTTCATTGATTTCAAATAAATCAACATCAGCTGCAGTCCAATTAGCTTTAGCTAGTACTTTTTTCATAGCGCCGACCGGTGCAACGGTAAATTCAGCTGGCTTTTGAGCATGTGTTGCATGAGCAACAATCTTACATAATGGTGTTAAACCGCGCTTTTGAGCTTCTGACAATTTCATCATAACTAAAGCCGCTGCACCGTCTGAAATTGAGCTTGAGTTTGCTGCAGTGATAGTACCGTCCTTTTTAAATGCTGGACGTAAACTAGGAATTTTGTCTGGACGCGCATTACCCGGCTGCTCATCAATATCAAACACTGAATCACCGCGACGAGACTTAATGGTTACTGGCGCTATTTCATTAACAAATGCACCATCAGCAATCGCTGCATTAGCACGTGCCAAAGAACGAATGGCGTAAGCGTCCATATCTTCACGACTAAATGCTGACTCGTCAGCTGTTTCTTGAGCGAAACATCCCATAGCAATACCGTCATAAGCATTTTCTAAACCGTCAGTCATCATGTGATCAAGCACTTGGCCATGACCCATCTTAATACCTGAGCGTCCTTTAGGTAATAAATGTGGCGCATTAGTCATACTTTCCATACCACCAGCGATAGCAACATCAATTGAGCCAGCTAGTAGTGCATCATGTGCTTGCATAGCGGCTTTCATACCTGAGCCACAAACTTTGTTGATCGTAGTACAAGCTGTTGAAAGGTCTAAGTCGGCTTCTAATGCAGCTTGACGTGCAGGTGCTTGCTTCAAACCAGCAGGAAGTACACAGCCCATGATCACTTCATCAACTTGATCATTGGATAAATTTGCAGCTTGCATAGCACCACGAATAGCAGTAGCGCCTAAAGTGGTAGCACTTACTGCTGATAAACCGCCCATAAAACCACCCATAGGGGTACGTTTAGCAGCAACAATAACGATAGGATCTTGAGTAGACATAAAGCTCTCCGACAAAGTGTTGTTCGACATAACTCGATATTGCACAGATAACACTGACAATCACCGATAAGAATTGCGCAACAGATTACCCCATATTTTGCTTTACGCCAACGTAAACTTTATGGGTCTTTAGTCTTAGTTAAATGGGTTTACAGCAAAATTGCCTCACATTCTTTACAGTTGCAGAGGAATTTACCGCTTAGCTTTTACGTAGTTAGTTGAAAAACATATAACCACGCACTTGCACTTTACGTTAACGTAAACTTATTGTAAGGTATCCAACAGATGAAAAAGCGAGTTAACTGTGAGTAATTACAATGAGCAATAAAACCCCTGTCACCTACTCTATTGGCGAATTGGCCCGAGAATTTGACATTACGACCCGCAGTATCCGTTTTTATGAAGATCAAGGCTTGATACTGCCAACTCGCAAAGGTCAAACAAGAATATACAACCAAAGAGACAGAGTTCGACTAAAGTTAATTCTGCGTGGTAAACGCTTAGGGTTTTCGTTAGCAGAAACTGGGCGTTTGTTTGAACTTTACGATGCTGACAAGTCGAGTGCTACACAATTAAAAACCATTATGGATTTAATTGCTAATAAAAAAAATGACTTAAATCAGCAACTAGAAGATATACAAGCGGTATTAATTGAATTGACAGGTTTAGAAAAGAACTGTCAAAACGCGTTAGCGTCTATTGATACTTAAGCAATAGATAATGAAAACAAAATAACAGCTAACGCATTTTAATAAGCGCGTTAACACGACCAATAATTATTAAAGGTACTACTATGATTTCTACTTTCTCATCAATGAATTTTAACTTAGGCGAAACTGTTGAAATGATCCGCGATACCGTCAACGCATTTGCTCGTGACGAAATCGCTCCTCGTGCAGAGCAAATTGATAAAGAAAATGAATTTCCGATGGACTTATGGCGTAAATTTGGCGACTTAGGTTTATTGGGTATGACAGTTGATGAACAATATGGTGGTTCTGGCTTAGGTTATTTAGAACACATGGTTGCCATGCAAGAAATTTCACGTGCTTCCGCCTCTGTTGGTCTAAGTTACGGCGCTATGTCAAACCTGTGCTTAAACCAATTAAATAAAAATGCTAGTCATGAACAAAAAGCTAAATACTTGCCAAAACTTTGTAGCGGTGAACATATTGGTGCTCTAGCTATGTCTGAGCCAAACGCCGGCTCTGATGTTGTAAGCATGAAACTAACGGCTGAAAAGAAAGGCGATAAGTACATTCTTAATGGCAATAAAATGTGGATCACTAACGGTCCTGACGCCCATGTTTATATTATTTATGCAAAAACAGATACCAGTGCCGGTTCAAAAGGCATCACTGCTTTTATAGTAGAGCGTGATTACCCAGGCTTTTCGCGCCATCAAAAACTCGACAAATTAGGTATGCGTGGTTCAAATACTTGTGAATTAGTGTTCCAAGATTGTGAAGTACCTGCCGAAAACATTTTAGGTGAAGAAGGCAAAGGTGTTCGCGTATTAATGTCGGGCTTGGATTACGAGCGCCTAGTATTAACTGGTGGTCCTTTAGGTATTATGGATGCTTGTATGGATCTCGTTGTTCCTTACATTCACGACAGAAAGCAGTTTGGTCAATCTATTGGTGAGTTTCAATTAATTCAAGGCAAAATTGCTGATATGTACACACAAATGAATGCGGCTAAATCTTACGCTTACATGTGTGCAATGGCGGCCGATCGCGGTGAAACTACCCGTAAAGACGCTGCCGGCGTTATTTTATACTCTGCAGAACTCGCAACAAAAATGGCGTTAGATGCTATTCAGTTATTAGGTGGAAACGGTTATATCAACGAATTCCCTGCTGGGCGTTTATTACGTGATGCTAAATTATATGAAATTGGTGCTGGTACCTCAGAAATTCGTCGTATGCTGATAGGTCGTGAATTATTTAACGAGTCAGTTTAATTTAACTTTATCTCATTGCCAATAAACGCGATTTCTATGTCAAAAATACACATAGGCAAATTATGCTGAGTATTTTCCTTGAACTCGCGTCATTGGCTTTGAGAAAGTCGAATGGTGAAAAGGTAACAATCATAAAGATTACCCCCAGTGACTATTACTATTGAAAACGATTAACAACACGTAAGTAGTGCAATCGAACAATATCAATGTGCATTGTTAACTCAAAGACGCTAACGAAGTAAAAGTACAACAAACAGAAGGTTATACCGTGGCTAAGATAATATCGAAAATTAATCCCCGCAGCCCAGAGTTCATCGAAAATGCTGCTCATATGCAACTGCAAGTTGATGACTTAAAAGTTAAACTCGAAGAAATAAAGCTTGGTGGCGGTGAGCGCAGTCGCGAACGTCACTTATCGCGCGGTAAGTTACTGCCAAGAGATCGTGTTTATGCCCTACTCGACCCTGGCTCTGCATTTCTAGAGTTATCACAATTAGCCGCTTATGAGGTGTATGACGATAACGTTCCTGCTGCTGGCATTATCACCGGTATTGGCCGCGTAGGTGGCCAAGAGTGTATTATTGTTGCTAACGACGCGACAGTTAAAGGCGGAACTTATTACCCTTTAACAGTAAAAAAACATTTACGTGCACAAACTATCGCACAAGAAAATAACCTACCTTGCATTTACCTTGTTGACTCAGGCGGTGCCAATCTACCAAACCAAGACGATGTTTTCCCAGATAAAGAGCATTTTGGTCGTATTTTCTTCAACCAGGCCAATATGTCAGCGCAAAGTATTCCACAAATTGCGGTTGTTATGGGCTCATGTACTGCTGGCGGTGCATATGTGCCTGCCATGGCTGATGAGTCAATTATTGTCAAAGAACAAGGCACTATTTTCTTGGCAGGGCCACCATTAGTCAAAGCGGCCACCGGTGAAGTGGTGAGCGCTGAAGACTTAGGCGGCGCAGACGTACATTGTCGCACCTCTGGTGTGGCTGATCACATGGCACAAAATGATCATCACGCATTAGAAATTGCTCGTAGCGCTATTTCAAACTTAAACCGTGTTAAACCTGTGCAAATGGCAATTAAAGCAGTAGCTGAGCCAGCTTATGCTACTGAAGAAGTTTACGGTATCGTACCAAAAGATTCTCGCCAGCCATTCGATGTTCGTGAAATCATTGCCCGCGTGGTTGATGGTAGTGAATTCGATGAGTTTAAAGCCTTATATGGCACAACTTTAGTCTGTGGTTTTGCGCATATTTACGGCTACCCTGTGGGCATTGTCGCTAATAATGGGATTTTATTCGGTGAATCAGCGCAAAAAGGCGCTCATTTTATCGAACTTTGTGCACAACGAAAAATTCCACTGGTATTTTTACAAAACATCACCGGTTTTATGGTAGGTCAACAATATGAAGCCGGTGGTATCGCAAAACACGGCGCTAAAATGGTCACCGCGGTTGCCACCGCGCAAGTCCCTAAGTTCACCATTTTAATTGGTGGTAGCTTTGGTGCTGGTAACTACGGCATGTGTGGTCGAGCTTATGATCCTCGCTTCTTATTCATGTGGCCAAATTCACGTATCTCTGTGATGGGTGGCGAACAAGCCGCCGGCGTATTGGCGCAAGTAAAACGTGACCAAAAAGAAAAACGTGGTGAGCAATGGAGTGAACAAGAAGAAGCTGAATTTAAACAACCGATTATTGATGATTATGAACACCAAGGTCACCCTTATTATGCATCAGCCCGCTTATGGGATGATGGCGTAATTGATCCAGCAGATACTCGTCAAGTGCTTGGCTTAGCTATATCGGCATCACTAAATAAACCGATTGAAGAGACCAAGTTTGGTCTGTTTAGAATGTAGAGGTAAGTTGACGATGTTTACACCCATACATATAAAAAGTCCAAGTGAAAAAGTCTTGTTTGATGTTGACAGTAACGGCGTAGCAACCGTTACCATGAACAACCCTGATAAGCATAATGCCTTTGATGACACCATTATTGCTGCGTTAAGTCAGCTATTTAATGATATTGCTCAATGCGATGACATCAAGGTGATGGTGCTTGCGTCAACCGGAAAAAGCTTCTCTGCTGGTGCTGATTTAGGCTGGATGAAGCGTATGGCTTCTTATTCTTATCAAGAGAATTTATCTGATGCAAACGCGCTCGCCCAAATGTTAAAAAACCTTAACTTTTTACCACAACCTACCATAGCCAAAGTGCAAGGTGCAGCGTTTGGTGGTGCAGTCGGTTTAGCTAGTTGCTGTGATATTGTACTGGCCAGTGAAAAAGCTAGCTTTTGTTTAAGTGAAGTTAAATTAGGGTTAATTCCAGCCACCATTAGCCCGTATGTAGTGAATGCCATTGGTCAAAAAGCCAGTCGACGTTATTTCCAAACTGCTGAACGATTTTTTGCTGATAAAGCCCAACAGTTAGGGTTAGTTGACGAAATACTACCAGTAGCAGACTTAGACGCTGCAGTGGAGAAAATGACACAAACATTACTGGCTAATGGCCCATTAGCGGTGCGCCAAGCTAAGCAATTAGCACTTGATGTCGCTTATCAAGATATCGATGAAACTCTAATTGATATGACCAGTGAACGTATTGCAGCAATCCGCGTATCAAGCGAAGGTCAAGAAGGTTTAACGGCATTTTTCGAGAAACGCCAACCTACTTGGCAAGCTGCATTAACGCCACCAAACGTTTCACAAAAAAAATTATTAAATAAAGGCGAAGGATAAACTCATGTTTACTAAAATACTAATTGCCAACCGCGGCGAAATTGCTTGTCGTGTTATTAAAACGGCTCGTAAAATGGGCATTTTAACTGTCGCTGTTTATTCTGATGCTGATGCTGACGCTTTACATGTCAATATGGCTGATGAAGCTATTCATATTGGCGGCTCGCCTTCACGTGAAAGTTACTTGTTATCTGAAAAAGTCATCGAAGCCGCTAAACGTACCGGTGCACAGGCTATTCATCCAGGTTACGGTTTTCTTTCAGAGAATGCCGATTTCTGTCGTATGTGTGCGGCTGAAGGTATTACCTTTATTGGTCCTCCAGTTGCCGCAATTGAAGCCATGGGCTCAAAATCTGCTGCTAAGAACATAATGGAAGCGGCTCAAGTACCCCTTGTGCCTGGCTACCACGGTGATGACCAATCAGAAGCCGTTATTAAAAAAGCTGCTGACGATATGGGCTACCCTGTTCTACTAAAAGCGACCGCTGGTGGCGGCGGTAAAGGTATGCGTCAAGTATGGAGCGAAGATGAATTTTCGGAAGGCTTCGCTGCGGCTAAACGTGAAGCTAAATCTTCATTCGGCGACGATACTATGTTGGTTGAAAAGTACTTAACACAACCACGCCACGTTGAAATTCAAGTATTTTGCGATAATCACCAAAACGCCGTTTACCTTTTTGAGCGCGATTGTTCTGTACAACGCCGTCATCAAAAGGTCATTGAAGAAGCGCCAGCATTTAGCATGAGTGAAGAACTTCGCGCTAAAATGGGTGAGTCGGCGATAAAGTCAGCACAAGCTATTGGGTACCAAGGTGCCGGTACAGTTGAATTTTTACTTGATATTGATGGTTCATTTTACTTTATGGAAATGAACACTCGCCTGCAAGTTGAACACCCTGTTACGGAGTTAATTACCGGTCAAGATCTTGTCGAGTGGCAACTGCGCGTAGCTGCCGGTGAAGTGTTACCTAAAGCACAGCATGAGTTAAAAATTACTGGTCATGCGTTTGAAGCTCGTATCTACGCTGAAGATCCTAGCAACGACTTTTTACCCGCAACAGGCACCTTAGATTTTTTACAACCGCCACTAGAAAGTGAATTTGTTCGTGTTGATACCGGTGTTCGTCAAGGCGACGAAGTGAGCGTATTTTACGACCCAATGATTGCCAAGCTAATTGTTTGGGATGAAAGTCGTGAAAAAGCCCTACAACGTATGGCAAAAGCACTATCTGAATATCGTATCAGTGGTGTTACAACTAACATAGATTTTCTGTATAACTTAGCAACATCAGCACCTTTTGTTAATGCTGATATCGACACAGGTTTTATCGAAAAAAATCAAGATCTTATTTTCCATGAGAGTGAGCAAGCCCTAGCTGGTGAATTACCTATGGCAGCGTTGTATTTAGTTTTAGCACAAGCTCATCAAGCACAATTGAGCGCAGCTAAGACTAACGACCCATTCTCACCTTGGAACATGACCAACGCATGGCGCTTAAACGAGGCCAGCATTCATCATATGGTGCTTGCTCATAATGGCACTGAATATCCAATTACTGTCGAACAAAAACGTCAAGGTAGCGGTAGTTACTATTTGATCACTGTTGATGGTCAAACAGTAGATTGTCAAGGTCGTATTGACAACGATACTTTGTATGTCAGTATCGACGGTTACCGCAGTCATGCCACTATTGCTCAAAATGGCACACAAATTAGCCTTTATCATCAAAATGGTGTTTTTAACTTCACCCATATTTTACCTGATTGTGGCGATAACAGTAGCGATGATAGTCATGGCGGCCTAGTCGCACCAATGAACGGGACTATGGTCGCGGTATTAGTCAAGGCAGGCGATACCGTCACTGCAGATCAACCGCTGATGATTATGGAAGCAATGAAAATGGAGCACACTATTCGTGCGCCAAGTAATGGCGTTGTCGATACCATTTACTATAACGAAGGTGATATGGTTGACGGTGGTGCCGAATTAATTGCCTTTAGCGCCGAGGAAGCATAATGACTAACCTAGCAAACTCTTTATTGCCTACTCAAGTAAAAATTGTGGAAGTAGGACCACGCGATGGCCTGCAAAACGAGAAAGTACAGATTAGTGCTGAAGACAAAATAGCCTTAATTGAGCAGTTGGCTGATGCTGGTGTCAATTATATTGAAAGTGGTAGCTTTGTTTCACCTAAATGGGTGCCACAAATGGCTACGTCTACCGATGTTTTCAATGGTATTAAACGCAAAGAAGGTGTTACGTACGCAGCATTAACGCCTAATATGAAAGGCTTTGAGGCAGCAATGGCAGTTAGTGCCAATGAAGTGGCCATTTTTGGCGCCGCATCCGAAGCTTTCAGTCAGAAAAATATTAATTGTTCAATCGAAGAAAGCTTACAACGCTTTGAACCAATAATGCAGGCAGCAAAAGCCGCTAATATTCCCGTACGCGGCTATGTTTCTTGTGTTGTTGGTTGTCCATATGACGGTTTTATTGAACCTGAGCAAGTCGCTATGGTTGCAGAAAAACTCTACAACATGGGCTGCTACGAAATATCATTAGGTGACACGATTGGTGTTGGCACTCCGGCGAGCGTGGCTAAAATGATCCAAGCGGTAAACACCCACGTCCCTATGAATAAATTAGCAGTACACTTTCATGATACCTATGGCCAAGCGTTAACAAACATTTACACTGCATTACAGGCCGGTGTTATGGTGGTCGATAGTGCTATTGCAGGTTTAGGTGGTTGCCCATATGCTAAAGGCGCATCAGGTAATGTTGCTACCGAAGATGTTTTATATCTGCTTAATGGTTTAGGTATAGAAACAGGTATTGATTTTGACAAGCTATTAGCTGCAGGTTGGTTTATTAGCGATAAATTAGGTAAAGCGCCAATATCAAAAGTATCGACAGCATATCGCGCTAAATAAGTTGAATGTAAAACTGAGTTTAGTGATGTCGCTAAACTCAGTGTAAAAATATAAGTAAAAATAAAAATAGCGATTTAAGTAACGCTAACAGTAACAATAAAAACTTATCAATGAGGAATAAACAATGGCAGGATTTGACAAGGTAGTGTCAAGCTATGAAGAAGCTATGGCAGGTCTTGAAGACAACATGACCGTAATTGCTGGCGGTTTCGGATTATGTGGCATTCCAGAGAACTTAATTAGTGAAATTAAACGTAAAGGCACTAAAGGCTTAACTGTAGTTTCGAATAACTGTGGTGTTGATGATTTCGGCCTAGGTATTTTACTTCCTGATCGTCAAATCAAAAAAATTATTGCCTCATACGTAGGCGAGAATGCAGAATTCGAACGCCAAATGATGAACGGTGAATTGGAAGTTGAATTAACCCCTCAAGGTACGTTAGCCGAAAAGATGCGTGCTGGCGGTGCGGGTATTCCTGCTTTTTACACAGCCACAGGTTACGGGACTCCAGTTGCAGAAGGCAAAGAAGAACGTGTATTTGATGGCAGACATTACATTTTAGAACCGGCAATTAAAGGCGACTTTGCTATTGTCAAAGCATGGAAAGCCGACCGATACGGGAATTTAGTCTTTAGAAAAACGGCACGTAACTTTAATCCATTAGCCGCAACCGCCGGTAAAATTACCGTGGTAGAGGTCGAAGAAATTGTTGAGCCGGGCGAGTTAGACCCTGATCACATTCATACACCAGGAATTTACGTAAACCGCTTAATTTTAGGCTCATTTGAAAAACGCATAGAACAACGCACTGTTCGCAGCGACGCATAGGTAAAAGGAGTAATTTATGGCTTTATCAAGAGAACAATTAGCACAACGCGTTGCACAAGAACTGCAAGATGGTTACTACGTTAATTTAGGCATAGGTATTCCAACGCTCGTAGCAAACTACGTACCTAAAGGTATGGAGGTTATGCTGCAATCTGAAAATGGTCTTCTCGGTATGGGGCAGTTTCCTACTGAAGCAGAAATTGATGCTGACTTAATCAACGCCGGTAAGCAAACCGTAACTATGGCAACGGGGGCATCCATTTTTGATTCAGCAGAATCTTTTGCCATGATCCGTGGTGGTCACGTTGATTTGACGGTTTTAGGTGCATTTGAAGTCGATGTTAACGGTAACATTGCATCATATATGATCCCAGGTAAGCTTATTAAAGGCATGGGCGGTGCAATGGATTTAGTTGCGGGCGCTGATAATATTATTGTGACCATGACACATGCATCTAAGCATGGGGTATCTAAGCTATTAAGTAATTGTACTTTGCCGTTAACGGGCAAAGGTTGTATTAAAAAAGTACTGACTGACTTAGCGTTCATTGAAATCAAAAATGGTAAATTTTACCTACTTGAACGTGCGCCAGGCGTATCAGTAGAAGAGATTATAAAATTAACAGAAGGTGAATTAGTTGTTGAAGGTGATATACCTGAAATGACCTTCTAAGCTTGTTAGGCACTTTTTAGAATCACAGATAAACATCAGGGGCTTAGCCCCTTTTTTTTTAACATTTATATATTTTTCAGCGTCACCTGCTACATTACTTTTTGTCTTACTAAATCCCACACAGCTAGCCAGCAATAAGGCATTGTTTATTAATGGATTAATCAAATTCATAGCTGCAACTGCGTTACGTTTAATGACAAATGGGTTGCAATTTACTACAGTTTTGGTAATACTGAAATTGACAAAGAAAAGGCAAGACACGCGAAAACGTGTTACGCAAAACCACCGGTCTAAGGGTTTATATAATTTTATATTTATCTATGACAGCGGAGTTACCGTGTTATTAGGTACATCCTGTGGTTTTTTCTTTTACTAACTCTAATTGTATTATAAAAGGTTATTAAAATGAAAAAATTATTACTAGTTACTACCATGACTGCTTTAACTATGACGTCTATTATATCTGCGCCGAAAGCGCATGCCGCTGACATTGCACAAAGTGTATGTGAGTATGTTGCCGCTGACGACAAGAAACGTATGCGTTCATTCTTAAAGTCGAATAAATTAAAAATTCGTAATATCTTTGACGGTATTCAGTGTAATGGGCAAAACTTGTTAGAATTTGCTGCAACTAGAGGTTCAATTGAAACTGGCTCTTTGATGATTAGTAAATTACCAAAGAAAACGGTTTCAGCTAACCTAGCACTTATTCAAAATGGATCGCAACCATTAATCGACGCTGCAAACGAACGCGTTAGCAGCTAGAAATTTATTTTCCAGTAGGCGTTTATACTTAGTGTAAGTTCAATGTTTTACTAGTTAATAATTCTTATGTCATTAAAAGGGTCAGCATTTGCTGACCCTTTTTTCTTGTCATTTAGCAAAACCAATAAAATTTCTTCAATTCAACTAGCTACCCTTTCGAAAACTGATTAAAATCACGCCCAACAACAAGATTTTAATTCACTTGGTTAATTTAATGACAAATAAACGCAGCTATATTAACAGTAATAATGCCCTCGTATTAACTGGTGGTGGCGCACGTGCAGCCTATCAGGTCGGGGTTTTATCTGCGATAGCTAAGTTTATGCCACGCAACCATGGTGTGCCCTTTCCAATTATTTGTGGTACCTCAGCAGGTGCAATCAATTCAACCGCGCTAGCTTGCTACGCTTCATGTTTTCAATTAGCGGTTAAGAAATTAGAATGGGTATGGAAAAATCTCGATCCTGGTCGTATTTATCACAGTGATGCTATGCGTGTGTCTAGCCATTTAATTGCTGGGATACTTGGCGGCTTTCAAGCTGATTATGCAAATAAAAGCGCCAGAAGTTTATTAAACAATGCCCCGCTCAAACAACTGTTAGAAACTGTGGTCGATTTTAATCGCATTGATACCAATATTCGACGCGGCTACCTATCTGCGGTATCCGTAACGGCATCAAGCTATACTAGCGGCAACTCTATTAGCTTTTTCCAATCTGAAGAGTCTATCTCTCCTTGGTTCAGAGCTAAGCGCCGTGGTGAGCCAACACAATTAAATAGTCAACACTTGATGGCATCCGCGGCAATTCCATTAGTATTTCCATCAGTAAAAATACGCCATAACCATTTAGGCGACGGCTCTGTTCATCAGTTATCCCCTTTGAGCCCTGCGATTCATTTAGGCGCGGAAAAAATATTTATTGTGGGTGTTGAGCAGCCTAAAGATCCCATCCATGCAGAAGAAAACAATCCTCATCCCCCTACAACAGCGTCCATCGCTGGTCATCTACTTGATTCAGTTTTCTCTGATACTCTACAAAGTGATATTGAGCGTATGGAACGGGTTAATCATACTTTATCGTTAATTCCTGATGAGCATAAAAAAAATGCTGCAGGTTTGAAGAATATCGACTCTTATTTGCTTAACCCGAGTCATAACTTTAATAGTATTGCCGTTAAATATTACGACAAATTACCTTTGCCAATTCGACTACTTCTGCGTGGCATTGGCATTAGCAATGATGCAGAGTCGAGTTTACTAAGCTACTTACTTTTCGAAAAAAACTACTGCAAAGAATTAATAAACCTAGGCTTTAATGACGCACTAGAGCAAGAAGCTAAAATCCGTCAGTTTCTCAAGATATAATGCTAGCAGTAGCAGTAAAAATTAAACGAGGTAACCGTTGGTAGCATGTCACTACAAGTAATCAACGGTTATGTTAATGTCCTTCTTGCACAAAGCGCTCTGCGCGCTCTACTCGTCTAGGCTTACCACGAACAATCAATGTATCTTGTGGTTGTAAGATAATACTAATATCAGGCTCTTCAGTTTCAATCTCATCGCGCCTTAGTGCCACAACAACAACTCGACGTTCATCAAGCTTTAGTGAGCCAATAGAGTGGCCATTAGCAAATGATTGCTCTGATAAAATAATAGCATGAGCAAACTCAATACGATCAATCGCCTCAGGACTCATATCGGTATGTTCACCTTGAAAAAAGCCATGTAAATGATTGTAGTGATTTTTGCGTTCTTTTTGCACACGGCGAACTATTCTCGAAAAAGGCACCCCAGTTAACGACAATACTTGCGATACAAGCATTAAACTCCCTTCTAAGCTCTCAGGCACTACTTCATTCGCGCCTGCAGCATGCAACTCGTCTAACTGATCATCATTACGCGTCCTAACTAAAATTGGAACATCAGGAGCTAAAGAGCGCACCTTCTGAATAACATCCAGTGATTGTTTATCTTCGCCAAACGCAATGACCACAAGCTTTGCTTTTGACAAATGCGCGGCATGTAGTAATTCAGCTTGTCGTGAAGAGCCAAAAAGTACATTTTCACCTGCTTCTCGTGCTTTAGTTGTCCTTAATGGGTCAATATCAATAGCAACAAAATCAATTGATTCTTGCTTTAAAAAGCGACTCACGGTTTGTCCAATACGACCAAAACCACAAATAATAACATGATCGCTTAACGTCGTATTATTAGGTAGCTGCTCTAATGTGTTGGTATCAAGTTGTTTTTCACGGCTGAGCCATAATGCCCAAGTACGGGCATGGCTGATCATATAAGGTGTTATTGCCATACTTAGCACACCAGTTCCTAATAAAATTGACGCGGTGGTTTCTGGTAAAATTTCAACTTGGCTAGCTAAAGCAATCAAAACAAAACCAAACTCGCCCATTTGCGCTAACATAATGCCCGCGGCCCAAGCATCTTTAGGTGACTCTCCAGCTCGCTTTGCTAGCAACACAACCACCAGCACTTTCACGACCATAAAACAAACCAACAATGCAATAATGAGTAATGGTGATGAAAACACTACCCCGATATTAAGTTTCATGCCAACAGTGACAAAAAATAAACCTAATAAAATATCTCTATAAGGCCTAATATCGGCTTCAAGTTGGTGTTTATATTGGCTTTCACCCAGCATCATTCCAGCTAAAAAAGCACCTAATGCCATTGAAAGACCAAACCATTGTGTTAATGCCGACGCCACTAATGTCACTAACAATGTCGTTAAGACAAACAGCTCATCGGTTCTTACTTGCGCCACTAAATTAAATAACCGGGGTAATACCCATTTGCCCGCTAGTAGCAACAATGAAACAACAAACACCCCTTTCACTAAAGCAAAAAGTAGTGCTAAAAGGAAAGATGAGTCGCCGCCTTGAGCAAGCAAAGGAATAACAATTAATAGTGGTACCACTGCAACATCTTGAAAAAGTAACACAGCAACAGAGAGTTGCCCTGATTTTTTCTTCATACCACCACTTTCACTGAGTTGCCTTATCACGATGGCTGTTGAAGATAACGCCAATATGCCGCCAATAGTAATTGCGGCAGCAAAGCTTTGTCCTAATAGCATCGCGACGAGCATAAAAATGACAAGTGAAATGCCGACTTGTAAGCTACCAACAGTCACCACAAGGTGTCGCATTGCCACCAGCTTAGGTAATGAAAACTCAAGTCCAAGGGTGAACAGAAGAAATACAATACCCAGTTCAGCAAAGTGGTCATAATCAACATGCTCTTGTGCTAGGGCTAAACCGTGCTCGCCCACCAAAACGCCGGCAACTAGATATGCCAAGATTGCAGGCAACTGCAAACGACGGAAAAGCCAAACAATTAAAACGGCACTGGATAATATTGCGAGTAACTCAAGATGACTTGTCACATGTATTCCTTACAAGATGGTAAAACGGGTAATTACAGACGCTGCTCCGCTTATAATGAAATAAACGGACCACATTAAGTGTAGCCTTGCACTGGCAACCTTGTCTAAATTTTTTCTTTAACTAACAGAAAAACATAATTAAAAACGGCAACTTAACAAATATTGCTTAACATAATGCGCAACTAAAAGTGCAACTGATAAACATTACTGCTCGCACTAAAAACAATTATTTACTTGAACCATCAACATAAAATTCGACAATTTATAGATCGGTATGCTTTTTGCTTTAGCTAAATTAAGAAAGTTATAACGTCAAAATTGCTAGGAAAAAGTATGCGAACTGTCAATGTTGTTAATCATCCTAACGCCAAATTTAATGCCTTTACATTATTTCAACATAATGAGCAGCAAAGCCAGCGGAATCTGGCTTTACTGGAACAATTACAAACAACATTGGATGTTAAAGAGCTGATCAATATTTTTTCGGTTGAAGTAGCAAAGTATCTTGATTTTACTGGTATTTATTTCAAACATGCCGATGTAAGTGCCACCGCTCGAGGTAGTAGACAAGCAAAAGCTGAACGTCAGTTTGAATTAAAACTTAATGGCCAATTTTTTGGCATGATCACCTATGCCGTCAATATGCCAATAAGTATTACTAACTATGAAATACTCAATGAATTACACCAACTGCTGATCAACCCCTTAAACAATGCCGTTAAATATCATCAAGCGATGCAATTAGCTATGCAAGACGGTTTAACACAGTTAGGTAACCGTCGAAGTTTTGACGAACAAATTAAACGAGCTATGGCTCAAGCAGCTCGTCGACAAACTCGTGTTGGCTTAATTCTATGCGATTTAAATAAATTTAAAGCCATTAATGACTCTTTTGGTCACGTTATCGGTGATAGCGTTCTAGTGCATTTTGCTCAAGCATTACGTCAAAGTGTCCGTGATACCGATTGCATTTTTCGCTTCGGTGGTGATGAATTTGCAATTATTATCGGCGATGCTTGTCAGCAATCATTAATGGTCATTGAGCAACGAATTTATCAAGCTATGTCACAAGATGCACTGTTGGCAAAGTATAATGTTACCAGCAGCTTAGGCCTAGCATTTATGAATAAAGCTGACAATGCGACTAGCTTTTTTGAACGTGCAGATACCGCGTTATACTCACAAAAAATGAACATTCCACACAAGCTGAGCATAGTTTCACAACAAAGCTAAGGATTAATACCTTTCCCTATAAAAAAGGAAGCTACTAAGATAGCTAGGTATTACTTTAGAAATCATGTAATGCACGTGATTTCTCGGCAGGTGTGGCAGCAATGTACAAGCGGCAAAATCTTACCGCTTGGGCAAACTTATCTGGGCCAGTTTTTGCCAATATTTGACGGAAAAACACTGAGTCTAGACGAAAATTATCACAGTAATATTCAATAGCCTCTTCAATGCTAGGATAACAAACCCCGTCAAAGTTAAAACTTTCGCTATCACCTTCTGACGTTATCTCAACACCATCAAGGATAAGCGGCCAACCGAAAAAATTCACTCGCTGTTTAGCCACTTCATACATAAACCAAGCGCTTTTTTGAAAACCAGAAAAACTGCCACCTTCAAAGCCAGCATCAGCAAGCTCTTCACGTGTCCAGTTTAAGCCAATCGCTAAGTCTTTCTTATACTTTCTCATCAAAAACTTTTTCACTTGTTGTGACACTTGCCAAATACTCCTCACTTTAGCTTTGAGGGCTGCATCTGAGCATTCTCTACAACTTGGTACGGTTAACTTGGGGTGCGGACAATCAAAAATGACATGTGCTTGATGTGGAAAAGTAAAATGACTTGCTGCTGGTTCTCCGCAGAACCAGCATTGATGTCTATTTTGAAAAGGTACTTCAATAAAACAATTGTATTCAGACATTATGGATTATTTTTTGAGCTTAATAACACCAGAGTTAAACACCATTAACGTCTTTTTCCAAGGCTTTTGTTTTTTTGTTTTTGTGATTTAGCTCGACGTTTTGCCGCCGGTGTTGCGCTTGCTTTTTTACGCGCTAACAGTTGGTTTTTCTCTTGTGTCGCTTTATAACGACTCTTCTTCAATGGCGCATCTTCTTTTGCATCATATTGCCCAGGTAAAGCGCGATCTAACTCATAACCTGGAACAATTATACGCTCAAACTTACGTTCAATTAGTGCTTCAATATTATCAAGAAATTGTTCGTCTTTTGGACTTACCAATGAAATGGCTGTACCTGATTTACCCGCACGACCCGTTCGACCAATACGGTGAACATAATCTTCTGCCAAGAAGGGTAAATGGAAATTAACCACGTAAGGTAAATCGGCAATATCCAAGCCTCGGGCAGCAACATCAGTAGCAACTAATACACGAACACTACCGTCAATAAACTGTTCTAATGCTTTATTACGGGCACCTTGTGTTTTATCACCATGGCATAAAGCGGTTTTGATACCATCAAGCTTTAATTCTTTTGCTAAAATATTAGCACTTTCTTTTGTACCAGCAAAAACTAACACTTGTTGCCAGTTGTTAACACCGATCAACTCAGACAACAATTCAGCTTTTCGTGTTTCCGAAACCCAATACACTGATTGTTTTACTTTGCCTGACGTGGAGTTTTGACGTGCTACTTCAATTGTTTTCGGCGTTTTAAGTATTTTCTTCGCTAACGTTTTAACTTTATTTGAAAATGTTGCAGAGAACATTAAAGTTTGATGCTTTGCTTTAATCATTGCAACGACACGTTCAATATCGTTATAAAAGCCCATATCTAACATACGGTCAGCTTCATCTAGCACAAGAAACTGTACTTGTGATAAATCTAAATTACGTTGTTCAAGGTGCTCAATTAAACGACCAGGTGTTGCCACTAAAACATCAACGCCCGCTTTCAACATTTTTGTTTGTGGCGGCATATTAACACCACCAAAAACCACACCAGAGCGCAAAGGTAAAAACTCACTGTAGGTTTTTACATTCTCAGCCACTTGTGCTGCTAACTCACGAGTTGGCGTTAAAATTAACGCTTTAACTGTTGTGGTAGTATCAAAACCATCGGCATTAGGTTTAACTTTTTTCGCCAAAGCATCAAGAATAGGCAAAGTAAATGCAGCTGTTTTACCGGTGCCCGTTTGAGCACTAGCTAAAACATCGACACCTGTGCGAATAACAGGAATGGCTTGTTGCTGAATTGGCGTTAAATTTTTATAACCGCATGCTTTTACCGCTTTTAGTAAATTAGCCGATAAACCTATTGCATCCACACTCATCACATCACCATTTCTGTATTATCATAAACAACGTACCTAGCTAAATAGCAGAGCACCAAAATATTAAGGCGCGGATTATAGCAGTTTTGTTGCCAGTTGTTGCTATTAAATATTCCACCAATAATTAAGTACGCTTGCTAGTGCCAACTCCATAGGTTGTTTATAATGTATACTTGCTCACCAAATTATTTTTTTTGCCAAATCCCTTGGGTTAAATTAAACGCTTGCTGTTCTTTTTCATCAGGCTGATAGGTAGGTAACAAACCTTTATCTTGCTGCTGGTGGTAATCTTTGGTTATTTTTACCACCACACCAGAAAGCATAAATAAGGCACTAACATTAACAATCGTCATTAACCCGGTTGATAAATCAGCAAGTGCAATAACCTCAGGCAATGTCGCCACAGAGCCGAATACCAACATTAGTAAAAAGCCAACACGCAGGAACCAACGCCCTTGCATATTATCCATTTTTAAGTACTTCAAGTTATTATCTGCATAAGCATAATTGGCCACAATCGAGGTAAAAGCAAATAACAATATTGCAATCGTAATAAAGTCGCTACCCCAAGCGCCAACTTGATAAGCAAGTGCTTGTTGTGTTAATTGAATGCCTTGTGCTTGGCTGCCGGTATCCTTGAACAGTAATATCAAAATAGCCGTACAAGAACAGATAACAATGGTATCGAAAAAGACCGCTAACATTTGAATATACCCTTGAGAAACGGGATGAGGAGGAAAAGGCTCTGCAGCGGCAGCAGCATTAGGAGAACTGCCCATACCCGCTTCATTTGAATATAAACCTCGTTTAATACCTTGCACAATAGCCGCACCAACCAAACCACTACCCGCTTCTTTTAAGCCAAATGCCGAAGCGAAGATATCGCTAATAACCATAGGGACTTTTTCAATATTTAGCCAGATAACCACCAAACAAACAATAATGTAGAGCAGCCCCATAAAAGGAACTGTTAGCTCAGCAAAGCGAGCAATATTTTTCAGTCCGCCCAACACAATAAACGCTGCCGCAATAGTGATAACAATGCCAGTATAAAAAGGATCAAAGCCGTACGAACCATTAAATGCACTGGTAATAGAGTTTGCTTGTACTGCACTAAAAACAAAACCATAACCAAAAAACAAACAGAGAGAAAAAGTCACCGCGAGCTTTTTATTTTTCAACCCTTTACTCATATAATAAGCCGGTCCGCCACGGAAGTTACCATTACTGTCACGCTCTTTATAAAGTTGCCCTAACGCACTCTCTGCAAAAGCGGTTGCCATGCCAACTAACGCAATTAGCCACATCCAAAAAACCGCACCCGCTCCTCCTAACGAGATAGCAACTGCCACGCCCATTAAGTTACCCGTGCCTACCCGTGCCGCTAACGACGTACATAAGGCTTGAAAAGAAGATATGCCATGAGTGGAACTTTTTCGACTGGATTTTAAAATGGTAAACATATGAAAGAATCGTCTAATTTGTAGACCTTTCAAACGAATAGTAAACCAAATACCACAAGCAGTGAGCAGATAGATTAAAATACTGCCCCATAAATAACCGTTAATAGTGCCAACCCATAATTCAATAATACTGGGCTCAATTACACTGGGTTCTACCACGCTATTCTCCGAAGAATTTGTTGCTAGTTATAACTCCGCTTGTTTTTCAAACGACTTAAACTATACCAAGATTAAAACATGGCAAAATCACCTGAGTGATTAATATAAAAGTCATATTGAATTAGACGTAAGTTTATAAGTTATATTGGCTTTATCAGCACTGGCTAGATAAATAGCCTATTAAGTAAACTAAACATACGACTCAAATTGAGGCTAACTAATTAATTTTTATTTTGAACAGCTTAACAAAATTGCTTCGCAGATAAATAACTTTATTACTGCCAGAGAGAATAAAATGAATAAGTGCGTAAACTACCATCAAAGCGCGTAGGTGAAAAATAATAAATAAGGGAGTAATTACCGAACGTAAACACAAAAATGCCGATAAGTATTACCTAATGCCGTTCGGATAAGGATCATTTCTTGTATCGCAACGGATATCGGCTTGGAATATAGAGCACTGAACGTGGAAACGTTCGGTGCTTTCTTTTATCTGGAAGTATGAAGTGCTTTATATCTGCT
>UEXM01000454.1_pt1 | contig 43257 bp, 32 predicted proteins | sample 1796661 | NCBI WGS metagenome assembly UEXM01 (sample SAMEA4772469, study PRJEB27181) | metagenome | reverse complement strand
CGTTGTCTATGTTTGCAAGTTGATCGTAGTTAAACATAGTTGCATCTGTACAACCATAAACTATATCTATACAACTATTATCATCTACGTTTGCAGATGGGTCAAAATTAAATGCGTTTGGATCAGTGCATCCATAAACAATACCTATACAGCTACCATCGTCTGTGTTAGCATTAGGATTATAATTTAAAGCTATATCACTAGTACATCCGTAAATAAACGGCACGCAAGTTCCAGGAGTGTTAGCTTGTGGGTTATAATTAAAAGATCCACTTATCATGCAGCCAACTACAACAGCTATACAACCACCGTTATCTATGTTAGCTTGCGGATCATAATTAAAAGCACTTGAAGAAGTACAACCCCAAACAGCTTGTGTTTGACAAGATCCATCGCTAGTATCAGCTGTGAAACCTTGTGTGTAATATTCTAAGTAAGAAGAGTTAGTACAACCAAGCACATAAAAACATGGTAGAGCAGTGTTTGCTGTATCTACATAGTTTAATGCTAAAGAATCCATACAACCAAATACTTTGTTGATGCAATAATTACCACAATAAGTTGGTATAGTACGTTTAAATAAAGGCTGTATAAAAGGTGGTATAACTTCTATCATAGTCATACCTAATGGGTTTGTTAGTTTAAATCCACAGTGAGCAGCTGATTGAAATGCTTGCTGTGATATTGAAAACTTAAATGAAACTGGTTGAGGTGCTTTTAAATTTATAACGTACTCTTGAGAGTAAGCAGCTGTATCTAATGTAAAGTTCCAAGTGCTATCGCCTTGTGTTACCTCTAAGTTTGATGCTGCCCAACCATCACCAACTAAATCTGTTAGTGTTAATATGTAGTCACATGCCGATACCAAAGACATTGTGTTTGCCGAGTCATTATAGTTGTACATAGTAGAATCAATACAACCATATACTTTTAACTCAGAACACGAGCCGTCACTTGTATCTGCCCTAGGATTAAACTCTACATAAGAAGAATCCATACAACCAAATATAGGTGGACAAGGTGCTGATAGCAAGACGTGGGCCGTATCACTACCAAAGGCAGCATTAGTACCCGTGATTATAGTATCATAACATTGTACTACATAATAAGAACCATCTAAACCACCCCATAAAGCTCCATTTAAACCATCTCCATAACTATCATATATTGTAAAAGTTAATGGACCTGGTGGTAAACATCTTTGCTCTATAACAACGCCATAATCAGGTTCTGATCCATAGTTTTGACCATAAGTTAACAAAACACCGTTAGTATCAGTTATACCCCAGTATGTTTCACTTTGATATTGATCAAGGTTTATAATAATAGTTGTAGGCACGCAGTTAGGTGGACCTTGCGCTAGCGTTATGAACGGTAATAATAGTAGTAGTAACTTTTTCATTTTATTTTGTTTTCATACCTCTTTGAACGTAGTTTTTCCAACAAGGATCTCCTTTTTCTTTTTTAAGTTTACCTTTTGGCACACAGTTTGGTACTTTTTTAGTTAATGGAGAGTACTTCATTTTAAATGGGCCTTTTTTGTGACCAAACCACATTTTTTTTAATTTTAAATGCTCTTGGTAAGTTTCTGCATTTTCAGCTTCTTTACCCTTATACATCATGTGTGGTTTAAATTTTTTATCCGCCATAATTATTGTTTTAACATTTCCAGCGTCTACGCGCTGCTTTACCTCTTTCGCTAGTCCAGCCTTTGGATCTAGCACAAAATGATTTTCTACGTTTAGCTGCTTTACTACCTGGTTTAACTTTACCCGTAACGGCTGTTTTAAGTTTACTTCCTGGGTTTTTACGTCTATAAGCTTTAACTCCCTTAGAAGTCATCCCAGCACCTTCTTTCGTTGTTCTAAAGTTACGACCCTTACCTTTTGTAGTTTTTCTTAATCTTTTTTCTAATGGCGAGTCGCTTTCAACAATAGATTCACCAGTATTTCTTCTACGACCACAGCTAGTGACAGCAAAAGGATTACCTTTTTGAACGTATCCTTTAGTTTTTTTAAACATACTGTTTTGCTTATCGCTACCAGGCATTTTACTTTACTTTACAAGCACACCATCCAAGACACACTTTACCAAAAGTTATTTTCTTTATAATTTTACAAAATCCTTTTTTCATAATTTATTGTTTTAAAAGTCACTCATTAATTGATTATCTATTTCTTCTTGTACTTCTTCTTTTGTTGCTAGCATTTTAAAACTAAGATCAGCTTGAAATCTAGCAACCTCTTCTCCGTCTTTAAATATTATAATAGTAGGCACAACAGCTATTTTGTGTTTTGTTTGTGCCTCTGTATCTGTAGCTATATCTGAATATGCTATAGTTTTACAGTCAGATAAACCGTTAACCCAAGCAACATCATTAGAACTGTTCCAACCAGCATTAAATTGAGTTACTTGTATTTGACCAAAAGCAGTGCTAGCTATTAAAATAAACAAAAGTATTAGCATGTAAACGCTGAATATTCTCCAAGTGACAGTTTCTTCCATTATCTACTATATAATTTATCCTCTATCTTTTCTAGAGTATTTTTAATTTCTTCTACGTCTTTTTGCGTATCTAAAATAGTGTTACGGATCATTTGATCTTTCATGTTAAACTCCATACGAGTAACCTCATCTGGTGGTATAATTGGTAGTTCTTTTGCTTCAGCAATATCTGCTTGCAACATGAACCACATGCTTATTAAAGTTGCCATTGCAAATCCTATAGCTATTAATGTTTTTACACTAAGTACAAAACCTGTGTCTTCGTTTAACTCTTTTGCCATTTAAAAAATCGTGTAGTTTAATCCTAATTTAAAGTCGTACCATTCTCTATTCCAGTACTTGTTATATTTTCCTTCTACAAAGTATCCTAAGTTTTTGTTTACTTTTATCCCGTATATTAATCCACCAGAATAATCATACCATTGCCCGTCAACATAATTGTGATAGCTAAACTCACTACCATCGTCATAATGATAAGGCATTAAACTTCCCCAAGCGTGTAGCCAAGTTGACTTATTATACTTATAGTAATCAAAACCAACAACAAATGAGTGTTGTATAGTTTTCTTTAATTCGTTTCTTTTCTTTTCAGTGTAATCTGATAGCACTTCAGGTATTACAACAGCCTCCCAAACTTCAGCGCTAGTAGCAACCAACTCTCCATTAGGGTTAAAGTATTCGTTGCTATACACATCCACCGTGTAACCTTCTTGCAATGCTAAGTAAGTGTAATGTAAATTACCATTATCTAATATCCACTCATCCAAAGCGTTATAACCGTATGGTTCAGCAAGTCGATGTGTCAACCCAACATTCCATGATAGATTTTTACCTTTACGTTGTCTGTATCTTTCCGATGCTTCAAAATATTTAATATCAGCAAAACCATCTTCTAAGTACTCTAATTTTAAAGCAAAGAAGTTTATACAGAACTCATCTGGACAACCGTCATCAGAACTAAATCTAATAAAGTGATGTTGATCTAAGTAGTCAACACCTTCTTGTCTTTTATAATCAACCTCAAATAAGTATTCAACTCCCTTGACTTTACCGACAGTGGCCGCATCACTGTAATTAGATTCTGTTCCATCGTAAAATGTTTGAGCTTTGTTTTCATAGCCAAACCTAGCGATCTTACGTAAACCTATGGTAAAATTATAATCATAAGGAGTTGAAATAGTCTGTGTAGATAAACCGTTATCCACAGAGAATACATCAACATCAGAAAGTGACGTTCCACCGTTAACAGCCGTATAAAAAGTAGAGTACTTTAATAAGCCCTTAAAGTCAATGTTTCCAATTGTTTGCGCTGTTACCATGTTAGAAACAAGTACCAGCAAAATTATTAGTTTTCTTACCATCTTTTTATTATCACCTATTTTTTAAATTGTTTACCTAATCGTGGTAGTAACAATACCCACTTTTATTAGATGTTTTTACTTTACATCTACTACCATCACTTTTGTATTTTCTACACTGCTTTTTCTTACCACTTTTGTTTTGTTCTTTCTTTTCGTGGATTGTGCAATACTTTTTACCTTTAACAACAGGAAGCTTACAAACAAGACACGTCAATTCCTTACCTTGTTTCTTTTCTTTCTTTTGCTTTTCAATGCCTTCAGCTTCTTTTTCTTTCTTCTTTTGCTCTTTTTTTATTCTTTGCTTTTCTTTAGATGCTTCTTTCTTCTCTTCCTTTATCTCACCTTTAATAGCTTCGATATCTGGATCTTTAATACCTAAATCCCAAGTGTTTTGTCCTAATAGCAAAGCTACTCTCTGCCACCACTTATGAGCAGGATCCATAGCATTATCTAGTTGTAGCATTAAATTAGAGATTCTACCAAGCGGAACATTTGTAACACCTTCAATAACATTACCAACACCAGACCAAATAGGATTGTCTAAAGTAAATCCTCTTTTGGTAAAAACACCTCTATTAAACTCTTCAGTTTGTATTGATGAATATATTTTACGTAATTTAGACCCTATTGGTGGAGAAAAGCTAAGTAGAGTTAACAGCGTGTAAGCGTGATCGGAGTTAAAACCCTTATCTCTTTGCTTTAAATATTCCATTATAGTATTCTTAACTGTACCTATAGCTTTACCACCATAACCAATACCAGTTAACCAAGAATCTACCATTTGATTTAATATTCTCTCTTTCTTTCTATCAAAATCCTCTTCATCATCATCTCCAAGTGAAGCATATAATGCAGATTGTAAAGCACCAAATATTACACTTTGTACAAAGCCATAATAAGCAATCTTAGATATGTGAGCTCTGTAATCACCTCTACCATTTGCTAAATCTCTAGTAGCTTTATTCATTATTCTAGCATACTGCATTGGAGTATTTTGAAACGCTAGTATTAATCTACCAAGTGGAGACGCCTGTTGCTGCGATATCATATCGGGTCTTGCTGATTGCTGATTTACCTCTGTTGTTTCTTGAAGATCTAAAAAAGCTTTACTTTCAGCTTGCTCTGTAGTCATACCTTCTTTAACATACGTTTTAATTCTATTTCTGTAGAACGTAGCACCACCCATGGATATCGCAAAACTATCCGCTATCTGTGTTGGTGTAAATCCTTTTTTAAGTAACCAAGCTATAGCTGCCTTAGCTTTATTGTCACTACCAGCAACCGCTTCAGATAACTCTGATTCATTCACACCTCTTTGATTACCAGATCTTCTTTGCTTTAAATAATCAGAGTTAAATATATAAGAAAAGTCTCTCCAAAACTGTGGTTGATTAGCAAATGCCGCGGCTGCTTTAGCAGGATTATTGTCAGTCCAATTAACATAATTGACAGCTGATATAGTTTGTAATGTAGCAGAACGTAAGTTTAAAAACATGATAGCTCCAACAGAGTTATTTGTCCAGTTCATAAAGCCATTTACTAACCTACCGCCACCCATTGGTCTGTTTCTACCAGTTTCCATACGATACAATATATCTTCCAAAGCCTCTCTAAACTTAGAGCCATATATAGCTTCTATTTTGTTTAGATTTTCAGCAGAGAATATTGTGTCTTTATTTTGCTTCCATTCAGCAAGAAAATCAGATCTTTTATCTCCAATTGCACCATCACTCAATAAATCAGAAGCAATGCTTTCAGCTAACCAATAGTCTTTAGGTTGTGAATAACCATCTTCTTTTTTAGAAATTAAACCTATAGCGTCAGCGTAAGCCTTCATTTCAGGGTTATTTTCTATAAGACTAGTTAAAGCTGCTAAATCTCTTTTTGACAAACCAGGAATTTCAAACCCAGATTGATTCCAAAGATAAACTCTCATGGCTTGGTCATAAGTATAATCTAAATCTTTTATATTTTTGTTTAATTTTTTCTTAACATCAGGAAATTGTTTATTTAGATTTTCAAAATCGTTTGCAGCTGCTTGCCTTGATGCGTTTAACTCATTAATACCTCTAGCAAACGGATCTATTAAAGCTTTCTTGAAGAAAGCCATATCTGCTTCTCCTTTTTTACCCTTACCTAAGAAGTTGTATAACAACCCTTGAAAATCCTGAGCAGATGCTGGTATTATAGATTTATATTTAGTTTTCTGACCTCTTAATTTCGCTTGAGCGTTAGAAAATTCTTTTATAGATTCAACACCAGTTGTTGATTCTAGTATGTTGTTAAAAGTTTGACTTGCACCTTTAGAAAACTTAACTTTAGCCTGTTGAACTTTAGATTTAACATCCATTTGATCTAAAATATTTTGAACAGCTTGTACATTCTGCAAAGCATCATCTGCAAAGTAAAAATCATTATAACCTTCACCAACTTTATCAGCCATCCAAAGAGCTTTAGATTCAGGTGTAGAGTTAGCTAAGCCAGTAATGTTCTCTATAGGTATATTTAGACCATTAGCTTTTAAAAATTCAAATATAGCTGGAGCTGACTCAGCTGGCCTAGCTGTTAACACAAACATATCCTTGTTACCAAACTTACCTTGCAACTTCATTGCCTTCTCAAACAATGGTGCTGTCTGACCTTCAACAACTTTATTAAACTCTGAAAAATCAAATGTTCCACCTTGATCCAATATATCAGCCCCCTCACTAGCAAACTCCTCAGCGTCTAATCGTCTGTTCTCGTAACCGCTAACAAAGTCATTCATTTGTTCTGTAAGTTTAGTAGGCATTGCATCTTGTTGGCTTAGATTGTCAGTATTAACTTCCATAAACCTATCACCAAACATAGTTTTAAAACCATCTTTGTTACCTTGAACTGCTTCGTGGTTTTTTGTAACAATTTTATCTAATAAAGATCTTTCTTTTCTAGCAGCGTTTCTTTGTAATGCCACTGGTAACGACGTTTCAACAAACATCATACTAACATCGTATCCTTTATCCTTAAACTCGTTAACTAGTTTTTCCATTGACTTAATAGATCCACCGGTTCCATCAACAACAACTCCATCAGCGTTGCCTTTATACTTTGTCATTTTTCTTTTAGCAATACCCCTTGCTTGATGTTGTAAAGAACCCAACTTACTTCTTTGTTCTTTAGTAAAATCATTCATGTTCTCTGGTAATCCATTGTTTTTCTTAAGCCACTCTAAAGATATGTCAGAGTTCACCACTTTAAATCCTTGATCTTCTAAACCTAACTTACTAATAACATTACCTTTACCACTGCCAGCTCCACCAGCCAAAAATATAACTTTTCTTTTTGGTTTTGGTGTCCCGTCTGTATTTGGTATTTTTGCTCTAACACCAGATTTAGTCGTGGCTAGTGTGTCATCAAAATCTAAAACAGTAATACCTCTAACGGGGTTGACTGTTCTAGAGATATTAACGGCCTTACTAAACATTTGGTTTTTCTTAATATCTGGTTTTAATATTCTTAAGCCCTTAACAATGGCTTCAGAAGGTTTTAAAACCTCTTTAGTATAAACGTCCACCAAGGGTCGTAACCTACCCTTATCGTTCTCTTTTGTAGTTTCGTTATAAGTTCTTATCCATGAAGGCATTTCTAATGTTTGGCCTATGTATAAGGATTCACCTAGTTTTGAATCTGTAATAACCTTGTCCATCGTATTTGGTATTACTTGTATAGTGTAGTTTTTAAGAAAGTCTTTAATGTTAGAAACGCCACCTCCGTTTATTTTAGCATTCCATAAGTTTAAAAGAACAGCAACTCTAGGTTGCATGTGCTCGTATTTTACCTCCTGACCAGGATTCTTAAAGTCATAAGCATTGTCAGACACGTATTTTAATTTAGCAGCTCTAGCCAAAACAGAATCCATGTTTGACAATAATGACGCGGAAACCATCTGTAAGTCTCCATTATCAATCTCACCATCGTTATATAATCCAACATAAAAATCTGTTATTTCATCTAAAAGCTCTTGAGCTATATCTTCGTTTTTACTTCGCTCATCAAGCTTTACACTATTGTTAGCATCACTTAGTGCGCTCTTACTACTTTGCGCAGATGTAATACCTGGTAATTTTACAGGTATTCCATTGTACTTAACACTATTTTTATCTAACGATATTTTGCCGTCTTTACTTTTTTTCGTTTTAAACTCAATTCCAGGTATAGATCCAAGCGTTGCTTTTAAAAATTCTGGATTACCCGGAAACGGTTGTTTTCTATCTAAATAAGAGTTTCTGCTTGATGAAGCCAAATGACCTTTCATCGATATTATTGTAGCTATAGACTTACCAGGGTTTTTAGGATCAAAAAGCCTGTTAGACAATACACTTGTAGTAGCAACAAAGTTTTTAACTCTTTGCGGATCTCTAAAAAGATCTGCAGCTGTTATGTTACTGTTAAAAAATTCTTTTACCTTAGACAATTGTCTGTTGTTAGCCTCCAATAGCTTATCAACTAATTTTATTGGGTTTTTTAATATAGGATCTTTAAAGTTATTAATAGTACCGTGAATAGCCGCTGCTAATTCGTCAATGTTACTATTAATCTCAGGTATATTTTCGTAAACATTTCTTAATCCTATTTTAATACTTTCTAGATTTCTATCTAAAATATTTTCGTTAGCAAAAGCCGATATATCGTTCCAAAACAATACTTTAGCTTCCTGGCTCAAAGATCTATCCATGTTACCAATAACCTGCATGTTTTTTTGACCTGATTTTTTGCTAAACATAATCATGGACTTACCATCAGCCAAATGACTTAACGATTGTAACGGTTTACCTTGTTTTAAGAGCTCTTGTCTTACAGCTTGATTAGTCATTATCTTACCAGTTTGATTAGCTATAGCTAATACTCTGGCCGATGTATTTCTATCCGTACGATTAGGAACTCCATCTACGATACCAAATACCTCTAAAAATTCTGCTTTACTTATATTAGGTTTTTTAACTTGAACTGCTAAACCAGCTTTAGTACCAGTTTTAGCCATTTTAGCTCTATCAGTTTTAGTATAAAACGGCGTTAATAAGGTTTTAGGTACTCCAGTAGCCGTACCACTTGCAGTTGCACCTTCAGGTAACATTGATATTAACACATCTGCATTTTTACTAATAAACATTTGTGCGGACTGTAGTTCTTTTTTAGTTATATTAGCTCCGCTGATAAGTTTTTTAGGAGATATACCAAACATTTCACCTGTAACCTCTGGAGCTTGATCTTTTAAAGTTTTGAAGTTTAAGTTTTCAATATCTAATCCAGACAGCTTTGCTTTAATAGCTTTATCAACTTTATTTTTAACCCCTAACCTGTCAGATAATATAATTTTATTCTTATCAATAGCTGTTGGACCAGACTCCTCAGTAGTTAGCTCAGCAACCGCCTCAAGCCCTACTGCTGCACCTAAACCTCCCTCTTCAACTGTTGATTCAATACCTAAATCTGAAGCAAGTTTATTAGCTCTTAGGTTTAATCTATTACTTATAAACTTGTCTATATCTTGTTTAGCTGGATCGAACTCTCTTTCTACTAAACTTGAAGCTATCACGGTTAATTCGTTTAAATATCTAGCTCGCGTTACTCCATTTCTTAAGTTAACTGGTATTGGATCGAATAATCTTTTAGCTATAGTCTCGGTTATTGGTGCTATCTCTTGTCCAAATTCAGATTGAAAGAAATTATCTTCAGCGTATTCTCCTTTTCTATTTTTAAGATCCATGACATCTCTACCGTCTTTTGTTTTAGATATAGATTCACTTATCATTTTTCTTTTGTTCCCGTCAAATCTATTTAACAAAGCACCAACGTTACTTGGTTTTGACATAAGAAATGTTCTTCCAAGCTCAGAGTCCGGATCAATACCGTTGTCAAATAATAATTGTTTTTTATAGTTTAAATCCTCAGCCTGTTGTATTTCCGCTACTTGTTCTCCGCTTATGGTTTTTGCAATAGCCCCACCAACTTGAGCGCCTTGTGTCATTACTTTTTTCTGAGCTTTACTAAGTTTTTTACCCTGTGAGACTGTTTTATTATAATCTTTTATGAAATTAAATACGTCTTTACCAGTGTTAAACTTTATATCCATACCCATTTTCTGGAAAGTCCTTCTAAGCGCTCCACCTAACTTTTCGAAAGCAGTTTCTTCAAACACCATATCACCACTTACTAAAGCATCGGATAATGTCGTTAATACTTCTTGCATTTGAACGTTTGCATCAGCGCCACTATAAGCTCTCTGCAATCTTTTATTCATCTCACTGTTAATAAAATCTTGACCTTGTACCTCAGCCACCCACTTACCAAGCTCCATACCTATACCTATAGCTTTCTTTTTATCAACTTTTATATTACCATCTTGATCTCTAATAATATCTCCATTGGCGTCTGTTTGCGCGAAAGTAGTTTCTAACATTTGGTGTAAGAATTCATGAGCAGCTACATTAACACCCTCACCAACTTGTGAAGCATCCTTGTTTACCAATAAAATCTTATTGCCTTTTCTATCTTTAACGTAAGTTCCATAAAAATCATTATTTAATACTTGATCTCTAGTACTCTCATCAAAAATATACTCACCGTTTTCGTCTTTTAGACTTATATAATCGTCTATCTCTTCTTTAGCTGTTTTAGCAGGTGGTGAACCAGGGGCGAATCCCTCTCCACCAGTATCAAGATTGTCTCCACTACCAAACTCTTTTACTTGACTACCGTTTGCGCCAGCTAATTTTTTTATATTATTAGTTGTTCTCTCAAGTAGTTTTTTACTTGTCTCAGCGGCTTTTTGCTGTATGGTAGATTTTTCTATCTTCTCGTTTATCTTCTCTAACTGCTGATCAATAGCAGCGTGAAAAGCGGGATCTTGGTTTTTCTTTAAATTTTCTAATCTTATTTTTTCAGTTAATAGAGTTAAATCTTCATCAGTAACATTTTCAGGAGCAACATTGATTGCTGCTTTAAAATTATTAGCGTACTCAGCAGCATCTTTTAATCTGCCTAATTCAAACTCATAAGCGGCTATAGCCTCTGTGTCTCCGTTTACCTGAGCTTCTTGAAGTTTTTTAGTCATCTCTGAAGCCATGTAATCTATAGTCTTCATGTGTTCTGCAAGATCTCCTTTTAGTTGGTTATTTACGCTTTTTTCAATATTTTTAAAATCCTTTTTAGCACCAACCGCGCCCATACCGCCTGACAGCCAAGCAGTGTCATGTATTAGTTTTAAGTGGTTTTTTAATTCTGTAGATTCTAACGAGTGTCCAAGACCAAAACTGGCTTTAGCTACATCACTTAAAACCATCTCAGCTTCTTCCTCAACTATCTCCTTAAGCACGTTTGTTGCCCATCTTTCACCAGCAAACTCTAATCCCTCTTTTGTGGTAAACCCTTTTAACGTTGTGCCTAAACCGTCTTTTAGCACTTTATCAATAACACCTCCTTTAAAAAACTGAGCATCTGGCATTATCATCTGTGTCATACCGGTAACAGTACCTACAATACCACCATACGCCCAAGCCTGCTTATCATTAAGCCCCATAGCTTTACCTTCAAGAGTGTTATCCATAGCTGTAATATGAAAAGCGGTTTGTGCCATTCGTATTTTGTTTGCAAATTCTACATCTAAAAGTTTTTTACCTAAAGTTCTAGTAAACATGTTTGGTTTAAAGCCCGATCTACCAGATGAAGCGGCTATCGCCAACATAAATGGCAGCCCTTCGGCTATAGCTAAAGATCCTTTGTTAAGAAAACCTGAAGGACCTCCTTTTTCTCCATAGTCTTCTGCTGTTGCCTTGCCAAAATAATCATAATCAGTGTATTTTTCATACATGCTATTTAAAGCGTCTAACCTAGTATATCTTTCATCACCCATACTAAAAGCGCCGCCTGTTGCGGCGTCCAAACCATTTAACGCCCATAAAGACGTGCCAGTATAGTATTTAGCAGCCGTATTAACTAAGCCTTGCCCTAGGACAGCCCAAGCATCTTTATCAAAGAAACTATGTGTTATTTTATGTTCTTTTCTCCATTTTTCATAGTCCTTAATACTTTTGAAATTTGTACTATTATCTTTCCATACGCCTTCTACAATTTCAAATCCATACTTACCAATTGCATCACTTTTCATCGCTTCAGCGGCTTCAACCTGCACACCAAACTCTGTAGTTTTTTTGTTATAAGCTTCTAAAGATGTGTTGTAATTATCTGTATCTCTTTGGAGCGCTAAACCCTCTTCCCTTAACATGTTATATTGATCAACCTTGTCTTGGTAGTAATCTAACTCCTCTTGTGTCGTTGGTTGTGGTAAACCATCAATTTCTTTAGATAGATTTTCTAAGTCTACCAACCCACCTGTTTTCCACTCTTCAGCTCTAGCATCTAAATCACTTCTTACTCCATCAAGATCTTCTTTCTCTTGTTGTATAACTTTAATTTCATCTTCTAAAACTTTAAGTTTTCTAGAAGCGTCTCTTGCGTCTTGCTTAGTTAGCTTAAATCTAATAGCGTCGACTTGATCTCTCTTTTTTCTAGAATCCCAAAGAGTTGCATCCATACCCGCATCATCTCCATCTAAACGCACCCCAGCCAACTCTTCTATTTCTTGAAAAGACATTCCATCCAATAGCTTCCATTCGTCCTCAGAAGGTAGCCAATCAAATGTGTTTTCTCCTTCTTCACCAACAAAACCTAAACCATAACCACGAGGTATATCTTTTTTTAAGTTTGCTATAGCTGCTGTGTATATTTCTTCTTTAGTGTGTGTTTTTTTGTCTAGATGACTAAACTTAGTCTTTTCTTTTTTAGAAGTTTTTCTATCCTCATAAGTACCTTGATAATCGTTAACTATAGCGAGTCTACGTTTTCCAAAGTTTTTGTCATGTTGTTTTCTGATTTTATCCATCTCAGCACGCCACTCAGAAGAATCCTCGTTAATGCCCTCGTTTTTCAAATACTCAAAATGAGTATCTTGTTTCTGTTGTAGTTCTGTGTTATACTGTTCAGTTAATTCTTTTTCTTTAATAGCTGTTTGATCAAATTCCTTTTCTCTTTTAGTTTCTTTATATTCAACTAACTCAGCCTCAGCATCGGCTTTCTTTTGAGAAGGACCAACTTCATTTTCAATAACTTTTTCAAGAGATTTTATTTTCTCATCATTTGATTCTGTTGGGGCAAGTCCAGCCGTTTTAGATATTTCACCTGTCACAGCGTCAACCTCTCTGTTGGTTACCGCTTCCACCTTACTGTCTTTTTTACTTTGCTCTACCCAGCCATAAAATCTTTGTAGATATTTTTCAGGGTTGTTTTTGTACATCTTGTTGCTAGTGTCAATTTCATGTTTTCTTCCATTCTTCACCGTTGCCGTTTTAGAATCTCCAGTTGTTGCAACAACAACATCGTTTCTACCAAACTCATCTTGAACCGTAAAGGAAAATTCTTCTCCGTAATGATCTTGTAGATTCTTAACCATAGCTTTTTCTTTATCTATAAGTAAAGAGCCTCCAAAAACCTCTTCTGATTGAAATGTACTCTCGTAAGCATCAAGGTTTGTAAGTTTATCGTAGGTTATATGAGGATCAACCTGCGTTTCTACCTCTTCCGTAGTTTCTACTTCTTCGATAGTTTCATCTGTGATTGGGAAAAATGTATTCATAAAAGCACCAGCGTCTTTGCTGTATAGTTTTTTTCTTTTAAGTACTTTAAATAATTCTTGTTGATTTTCAGGCGTAGAAAATTGCTCTTGGAAAGCGTTATAATCACTACTATAAAGGTTTTTACTCTTTAAAGCGTTGAATAGTTGTTCTTTAAAGCTTGGTTCTGAAGTAGGTTCTTCTGTAGTTTCTGCAACCTCTTCAACGGTTGGTTTTGGAAGCGTATCATTTTCTTGCTCAGTGAAATAGGTAGATCTAAAATTATTTATATAATCTTTATCATGGAATTTTAACAACTTGTCTAAAGTGCCTCTAGCCTCGGTAGTTAATGGTATTTTATTATCTATTATTAAATCAATATTGTTTTGAGAAGAAATTAAAGCTTCAATATCATCTACATCTAATGGATTGTTTATATCTCCACCTTGAAAATGATTTGCTAAAGTTTCTAAATCTCCAACGTAACCGCCTTGATATTTATTATCTATAAATACTTCACTCATATTAAATTTTATTATTAATTGCCAATGTTATCAATATCGTCGTCACCACCACCTCCCTCACTATAACTATTATTTTGAATACCATTTGTTAATCTTTCAATAGCAATATTTCTAGTGTATTCCATCCACTTTTCTTTATCCACTGCTCCTTCATCTGTTTGCCACATTTTATGATATGGATCGACTACAGCTTGTACAAATTTTTCAAATTCATCATCACTTAAAACACCATCTCCCTTTGTTCCACCGCCAGACCCATCGTCAAAAACATCTAGATCAACCGTTTTTCCGTATTTTTCCTCTAAATTTAGTACCGTTTCAATTTCATTTTTAATATTCTTAGAATCTTTACGTAGTAAATCAGCCATACTTTCTCTACCACCACTAAAACCCTTGTCAGCAACAAAAGCCCTAAGTTTTTTATAGTCTTTCGGTACAATATTACCAACAGTACTAACTATCGTGTCTTTTTTAAAACCATCTGGATCAGCTTTCTTCTTGAGTAAATCATCATACGCGTTAAAAGGAACTAGATCTTTCATGATAGCTAGCTCCTTGATTTGTGACATTGTGTAAGACGTTTCCGGCGCTTTATTCCACTTGTCCTCATCTATGATATAATTATCCATGCGCTGTTCTTGCATGCTTTCAAAATACTCATCATAAGTATCATGCTCACGCTCACCAGCAACAGTGTAATAAGTTTTACCGTCTTTTACATCGATCTTGTAATCTTCTTTTAAAAAACTTGTTAAAAAAGCTTGATCCCTCCCGTCATTACCCCCTACTACTCCAGAATTCATTATTGCATCAGACACACCAAACTCTCCATTGGCAACGTCTTCTCTAAATCCCTTGTGGTCATCAATCGCTTGTTTTATATTGTTATACTCCGCGTTAACAGCCATTTTTTCTTCAGCGGTACCGTTTTCCATAGCTTCAGTCCATCTTGGTTGTAAGTCATTTAGCTTGCCTATAACATCTTTTAATTCAACATCCTTCATAAAAGAACCAGCATTTTCATATGTTGTCCCAGCTGCCTTATACCAATCGTTATTTTGCTTTTGTTGCTTTTTCTTTTCAGCTTTAGCTTCGTCTTCTAGTTTTTTTTCAGCAGCCTTAGCTTCGCTTTCTAGTTTTTTCTTCTCAGCCTTCTGGTCCGCGATAGCGGTTTTAGTCATGTCTCGCCCTGCTTTAGATAAATCTTCTAAACCTTTATACATACCAGGAACATTATCCCAGTTCTTATATGCTGTAGCAGCGCCCTCTATCAATTTTGTATCACTTGTATATTTTGCCATATTTATATTTTAATTACAGAATTAACCACTTACTGTGTATTGCGTGCCATCCGCTAATGTACCTGTGCCAGAAGTGTCAAAATCAGGATCATAATCTTGCCTATATGACATTCCACCTCCACCACCACCCATTTGGCCTGCGCCTAATTTTGCTAACTGCATTCCAGATTCTCCAATATCGCCAACCGCTTGCATTTGTTGTGCTTTAGCATCTGCTCTAGCTTTATTAGCTGCACCAACTCTTTGTTGAGACATACCGAGTAAAGTTCCAGTTTTACTCCAATCTAATCCTCTAGCTGTTTCAGCACCTGATAATCTTAGACTCTCAGCATACTGCTCACCTCTTCTTTCTTGTAGTTGTAATCTACTAGCCTCGCCAGCTCTTAATTGATTTATTCTACCTTCTTGCATTCCAATACTCGCGCTAGCTCTTTGAGTTGCTAGTTGACCTTGGTTTGCCATCGTTTGCGCTAAAGCAGCGATACCAGATCCGCCGGCGGCACCCTTCATTTGACCCATTATATTCGCCCTTTGTTGAGCTCCTTGTTGAGCTTCGAATTGAGCTTGTTGTTGGTTAACGGTAAGATCTTCGTATGTGTTCTCTAGATTTTCAAATTGATTTTCTACTCCAGCATTAAGATTACTAGTGTCTAGATTTTCGTAATCTTTCATACGTTTTTCCATCTCTTCTTTAGCTTTCTTTTGCTCTTCTATTCTCTTTTTACGTCCAGCTAAAGACATACCAAGTTTAGCGGTTGCAGCTGTAGCGGCGATCCCAACCCCAACAATGGCGGTTATCATAAAACTCATAATCTATTTCTTTTTATTAGTATATTCTTTATATTCTTCGTAGCTCAAAGCTACTATTTCTTTTTCTAACTCGTCAATATCTTGAGTGTTAGAAGGGTTTTTGTGTACATTTACAAATATTGAATCCTCATTTGCAAGTATAACTCTTTTTGCCCCAGGTGTTGATAACACATAACATGGAGCTACATAATCTTCTGTTGCGTCTTCAGTAGCAATTGTAACATCACCAGCCAATAGAAACCAGACATGTAAATGCTTATGTATTGCTCCTACAACAACAGTTCCCTTTGCCATATCCATCTGTCTGATATAAACACCATCAGCAAAAGTATGTTTTATTGGAGCTATTTTACTTTCTGTCATAACGTGTTTACCATCGCCTTCTATATTAACCCCGTCAGCAGCGCTTATTAAAGTTCTTTCAAATTCTAATATCTTTTCCCTGGAATTAACGGAAACTTCGTTACTCTTTCTTTTATCTATTTCTTTAGACATAATTTAATTTAATTTATATCTAATATAGTCACAGTTTACGCTATTTATTTACTACTTTCAAAAACGCTAGCGCCAATATTAAACAACTCTGCTTTTTCTTTAGAATCGTTTTTAAACGTTACACTAGCATAATAACCCAATATACTACTAAGGTTTACTTTGTTGTCTTTACTAAACATTATAAAACTTTTAGGATCTGTTATACGAATTTGAGCAAAGTATGCGTTGTATAGAACCTGATCCATATCACATGTAATGATACTCATAGTTCCATCCCAAGGAGTGATAAACGTGATAACACCTATTTTTAAAATACCCTGTTGTTCTGCTGTTTTGTGTGGAGTCACTGTTGCTGGCCAACCTTGTGGCGTTCCAACATCAACAGGGTTTGTAAAGTAAGCTACATCACCTTCTTGAACCGACGTGTTTAATGGATTTGGAAATTGTAATTGTATTAATGGCATAATATTATTTTACAGTTATTGTTATTCGTTTCTCCGCGCTGGTGTTTGTCCCATCTCTACGTGTGAATAAGATCTCATCACTACCTCTAAAACCAGGGGCCATAACATACGCTATGTTGTTTGAAATCACTGAAGCCGTCCCATTGGAAGGTTGTCTAGTTATAGCCGTGGTTTTTGATGCAGAGTTAGCATCATAATCTCCGCTTTTTACATCAATAGTATATGTGCGTACCGATGCGGTACTTCTTGGCACTTCTATATTGTAGTCTCTAGCGTTAGGGATTCTAGTAATAACATCATCCAAATTCCAAGCGTATTCAACATCTTTCCTTCCAAACTTAGAGAAGTTTACTTCCGATATTAAAGTTACCTCTTTACTTCCACTTCCACTAAATCTAAACGAACCGCTCACTCTAGATGTGTCGTCGTCAAAAGATAATACCATTCCATCAACAGCATTGAATGGTATACCAACCTCAATACAAGTCTCGCCTCTACTGTTAACTTGACTCATCACTTTGTTTACAGTAGTGTGAGTTGAGTACTTAAATTCAATGTCTGTATTTTCTGGTATTATAACTTTACGTTCTAACGTTACATTCTCAGCGCAGTCAATTGAAACTAGTTCTGTTACTGGCATTCCAGGTATTTTTACAACCATCCCTGGAAACAAACCTAAAGTATTACTTAAGCTAAATTTATTAGTTGCTCTTTTGCAAGAAGGAACCTCTAGACTTTTAGTAACAATTTTAGATTTGATAACCTCTCCGTAAACTTTCATTCCAGGAGTTACCTCAGAGGTTATTACCCCGTCAACTACTCTAGTGGTTCCAGGTTTTAAAACAATTTGATTAGTTTCACCTTCACCCTCGGGTCTAGAAATAACCTTGGTAAAAGTACTATTTTTAGTTACTGCTTTATTAAAATTACCCTCATTAACATAAAAATACCCTGACGTCACGCTGTCCTCTGTAACCACTAAGGTGTAGGTAACATTTTGACCACTAGAATGTTCGGCTGGGCTGGTTTTTGTAATATCAGCTCCACTTACGGATAATGCAGGTGATGTTTGTGTTGATGAATTTGTTACGGTTATTGTGGGATCTGGATATTGGTATAAAGTTACAGAGGGTTCACCTATCTTGTAGTTTGGAGCTGGATTATTTCTAGTCTTCTCTATAAATCTTTGAACCTCTTCTTCTGTAGAATTTTCATCTATATCAACCTTGGGTGGCGTGTATGTTGAATCAGCGTTAGGAGTTAATATTATATCATAACGCTCATTAACTAAACCACCTCGGGCGCTAGTGGTGATATCCGGGAATCTTTGTTTAAGTTTGTAAATACCACTTTTAGGTATCCCAATTTGATTTAAACTTTCTTCTAATATACTACATCCGCTGCTATCATTTATTTCTAAATTAAATCCAGCACCTGGAGTACCAATCACCTTGATTTCACGAGAATCTCCTCTAGAGTTTATTAATCTATCGGCATCTTGTACTTGTAATGATCTCACGTATCTACCCGGTGCAGAGGTTATACCCGTCGCACTAGTAGTTTCACCTAAATAGCCCACGCTATTAGATGCTCCCGCTGATGCGTCTCCTCCTCTTGCTTTACCTCCTCCTTCTCCTCCTCCTTCTTCTTCTTCTCCACTAGGAGGCACTACTGTATGGTATGACATATTATTTGTTTATTTATATTATGTGTTTTTGTTTATTTTCACGCTTAATTTTTTACGGGACAAGAGTGTAGTTTGGTATGTTGAACAAATCAATCCCACCAAAAGCGTTAGCAGAACTTATTAAATACTGTACTCTTGCTATACGGTCTGCTGTGGTTGGATTTATTGAATCTGGAAAAGGGTGTGCACAATGAATTATTATAGTTCCATTTGGATTGTTAGTTAGGAAATTACTCTCCCACGATAAATCCATAGCTAATCCACCTCCGGGCGTACCAGGATAATTTAAATTCCAAGGCATCCAAAGTTCTACTATACTGGTTTTAGTAGCATATAATTTATAAAATTCCATACCTTGACCTCTTAAATCTAAAGAACTAATATCTTTTTGCCTTCTTATATCAAGATACTGCATACATGTAAAATCTTCAATTCCTTGCATATTGCTAACCGTGTTATAACCTACATTTGGAGATAGCGCAAACCGTATAGTACCTCCACTACCACCACCTGCTCCAGTGCTCATACATCCACAGCATAACAATTCTGTTGGCGCTGTTCCATTAGGCCAACCTGGTATGGAGGGATTATTAACACCCCAGATATTTTGAAAAGCCGAATGACTCCAATCATAAACTGCTTTACCAATAGCACGTTCAAATTGCACATCTGGAATAACAGTTGTAGCTCCCGCGGGTAGTGAAGCACAATCTCCCGTAGTACCTGGATTGCTACCTGGATTAGTAGCGCTACCTTCACAGTCGTCTGGTTGACTCCATGGGTTCATACTCCCAACACACGGAATTGTAAAGTCATAACAAATTTCATTACCTAGATCATCTTTCATTTTAATAGTCCAGTCTCCACGCCACTTTTCAGTGCCCGGCCAAGTTAGTGTTGTAGCACCTGTAAACACTTGAGGCGATTGTCCAAATATCCCAACTCCTTGTTGGGTAGTCATAGCACTTATTTCACTTTGATATTGAGGGCCAGTAGAGTTGTAAATTAAATCGTAGTCCCATGTAGTCACTCCGTTGTTAACAGCTGTGATATTAACGCTAATAGAAGCAGCTCCACCAGTATAGTTACCAGCCATGCCACTTGGTAGCATACAGCTTTGTAAATGAACATCATTAAAATCAATATAAAAGTCAATATTATCAATACCAAGTCCAAAATTACCATTAGCAATTCTGTAATCTTGGGCATTAGGTGGTAAATACTGAATTCCAGAACCCTGAGTACATAGTGGTGGCTCGTCACAACCTATTGTAAATGGATAACACTCTGTATTTCCAGCATCGTCTGTTATTATAATTGACCAATCTCCAGTTGCAGGAGGCGCTTGCGAAGGAACAGCGTAAGACCAAGTGTGAGACCCTGTCCATGGTATGTTATAGCCACTAGATATTGGAAAATACGAATCTACATTGTTACCAGGAGCAACTTCAAAGCTAAACGTTGTTGCCGCTGGGGGTATAGAAAGTATTTCAAGCTCCATGTTTGCATTAGAGATCATTGAAATAGGGTTAGCCCCACAGTCATCAGATACAATATTGTCTATTTTTAATTCAATAAAGTTTGTATACGGCACTGTAGAAACAAACACACCTCGATTTGCATCATAAGTTAAACCACCGTCACACGGAAAAACACATGAACCATCGTCAACCGTTGCTAACGGATCATAGTTTGACGCAGTAGGATCCGTACAACCAGGCACGGGTACCATGCACTCAACAGTAAATGACTCCGTGTATGAACAGAAAACATCGTCAGTTATAGTGTACTCATAATCTCCTTCAGCTAAATTAGGAAAGGTAATTATACCGCCAACAAAGTAATCTGTCGTGACAACCTGTATAGATGTAGAAACTGCACCAGCAACACTAAATAACTCTATTTGATCAATATAACCAGCACCATTACCAAGACTAATTATTTCTAGTTCAACTCCACCATCAGCCACACAACCCATTGAATCTTGAAAGTAAGTAGCGTTTTTAACTGTAGGGTTTATCACGTGGGGATTAGGTGGGCAAGCAATAGTTAAACATTCAACAGGGAATGGCACTTCAACTGGATCACATGCTGAGTTATCCGTTACTCTAGCTGCGTATGAACCCTCGGCTAGTGGTGCTGCATCAGACCAACCAGGACTGAAATTATATGTTGTTGGGTCAGTGTAAACAACGTTACCTGTATTTGAATCAATATATTCAACTGTCCACTCTGTAGCTCCTGCGTGCATTAAAGTAACCTCAACAGCAGCATCTCCATCAGCACAACCACCACCTTGAGTAGCATTGTTAACGTGAGGTACAACCGTGTTTGGAATTATACACCCTTCATAACAAGGCACCGTGACATCAGCTTGACAAATAGCTTTTGTAGCGTAAGGACCGCCGTCTACTGTACCAACTAAACCTTGGACTTCTGTACAAGAGTGTTGTCCAGAGGTTATCGTCCCTGGATCACAGTTGTCAGTTGAACCAGATGCCACGTAATAATATATTAAACCGCTTTGGATTGGGGTTGTAACGTTACTAATCCCAGCCGCATCCAAGTTGTCCAAAACCTCTTGTCCCGAATAACTTGTTCCAGCCCCACCACTAACCGACGTCAAGCGTATGTAAAAGGTTACTCCAGAGTTGGTGTTTATCATGAAAGAATAGTTTGCAAGCGGAGCAGAAGGAAAATTGTCAATTGCCCAATCAACAATAGGCTGCATCCAAGACGGGGTATTTGTTATGTCTATAGTTCCGTTTATCAACTTAGGTACGTTATCAACTATAATAACACCAGTACTTTGTGTACATGTTATGGTTCCACCTATTGGAAGGCAGTCCCAAGAAGTATATTGATCGCCTCCATCTAGAGCTCCAGCCTCATCAATTCCTTGATAAGAAAATTCATTAGTATCTATATTACCAGCTTTTCCATCGTCCAGCCACTCTGTAGCTACACCTTTAATTTGAGAGAACCATTTACCTTCTTTATCTTTAAACTCGTGTCTATCACCTTCTTGTAGGTTAGTATACATGTTGTCTACATACCAACCTAGTTTATCGTTATTATCCCAGTATTCACCAGAGTTATCTACGTCAGCTGTTATTTTTGATTGACTACCTTCGTAATTTAATGTTTGGAAACTCTTAACAGATCCAGGTATCTCGTTAAATAGCACTTCAACACTAGACTCTGTAAAATCGCCATAAAACGTATTGTGAAGAGGGTTTGAGTGGTGTTTAAATAGTTGTCCACCTTTAAACGTGAAATAATCATTATTTAAACTTAAACCATCTTCAAAGTGAAAAGATTTAAAACTAACCCAACCTTTGTTAACTTCAGAGAAAGATAACGTTAATGGGTCTATTTCAGGTGCTGATGATGAGAATCTAGTTTTCCAAAAGCATTTTTTAAAGCCACCTAATAAGTCTTCATCAGGATTTCCTAACGGTGCCACATCTGTGGGTGATGGAGTTTGTGTTAATTTAACTATAACAATACCACCGCTTTGATTTATTTTTTCCCACACGAAGGTTTGAGGTGGAAATCCAGGTCCAATTATTTCATCACCTATACTTATTTTTAAAGCCTCAGAGTAAGTAACAGATAGTTGGTTTGTTGGTGTGTATGGAGCGCCTCCATTTTTAGAAATACCAATAATACCTCCAACCGTTGAACTATAGTTGTAATAGCTTAAACTAATGTTATACTCGTTTTTCTTACCATCAAATGTACCTACAATTCTATTGCTATCACTTAAGTTGTCAGCGAACCAATCTGTCATACCTACTGAAGATATAGGGGTTAATCCATCTTGCGACAACCTTAATATACTTCCTCTTGTTCTATCTGCAAAATACGCTCGGTAAGCATCAGATGAGAATGACTCTGGGTTTGTTGAAATACCATAATCACCAGAAAAAGGTATTGTTTGCCCTAATACATTCTCCGAAGCAGTTAAATTTATATCACCATCAGCGTTGTATAAAGCGTCTTTATTAGCAAGTATTTTAAACACCTTGTCTTCACAGAGCGTAACAAGGTTTGTGTTTCTAGTAAATAGTTTTTGAATACTACCGTAGCTAGGGTTTAGATCTTTTGTAATTTTTTCAGCTTGGATAAATTGATTTAGATTGTTAACCCCACTCATTGAGTTGTATATACCAGAATATATTAAGCCACTAGATCTATGCTCCTCGCTATAAGGTTCTTCTAATACAGTTGATACTTTAGGTCCTTTGTCAATAACAACTTGATTGTAATCATCTCTAATTCTATTAGATTCAACTCCATTTCCAAATGAATAAGCATTAAACCAAGGTAAAACTACTTCGTAATTATGAGCGTCTGTCTCAACTTCAAATATAGTACCACCGAATACACCAGATACAGGGACGGTTTTAACCGAAACCTCCGTTCTACTACCATCAGCTCTTGTAAACATTAATCTTGATCCCTCTACTGGAAGTTCAACCGCATTGTTAACATCTAGTGGATTACCGTCGATGTCATACATAATGACAAACACCTCATCACTTGATCCACTAAGTTGTGTCCCGTCGATAACATTGAAAAGTCTAATGTCCTTGCCACCAGCATCTGTTTCCAAGTCGATCATACCACCACCTGTGCCTGGCATCCAACAAGTCACTTGACTATTTCTTGCTAGATTATCATGTATAGGTCCAAAGAATTGACCTATTGTAGACGCGTTTAATTCTGTAGGGTATATCTGCCCAACCTCATGGTATATATCTAATCCTATATCTTCTTTAGGCTCTGTCTCCCAAATAGCTGGATTAGTACTAAAATATCCTTCGTCGTTTCCATCTTCAATATATGTATCTAAAATTTGCCATGTAACACTTCCAGGTGCTGGTTGGTATGCATTTACACCATCATTCATCTTTAATGATGGTATTGTAGTCTTAGTAACTCCATCGAGAGTATATGAATCTCCGTTATCATACCCAGAATACATACCGTCAGGACGAATTCCAGGAGGCAATGTTGTTGGCAGCGTTGTTAGCAAAGCTCCGTTCTCGTCAAAATAAGCATCTGTAGAAGGGTCATTGGTTGGTAAATATCCATATCCTTGACCCGTGGCAGATGACCAAGTACCACCCAACCCATACCCATCACCATTTCCATCAACCTCATGTGTATCTGCGTGAATAGTAAATCTTCTTCTTCTATTACGAGCTTTATGCCAGTCTTCAGTGAACATTGGCCACCTGTTATTGTCACCAAACTGATCAACCTGTGGAGGGTGGTTATTGAGCGATGCTAAATACCGATCCACATAAAAAACAGGGTTTGGGTAGGATGACGCGTAAGCAAGAAGTGCGGCAGCTTGACCACCAACCAACCCGGTAGGACCAACTACTGGAGGAATAGCCGTACCAAAATTTCGATAAATATCTGGCGCTCCCTGCGAAACAAATGCGGTGTGTATGGTTGAAGCGTCTTGCACCCAATTCCCTCCTGGCCATGACATGTGTCCAAACCTATAAGACCATCTAACACCATAGTCACTAAGTTTAGTGTAGTTCCAGAGTTCAGTTCCCAACTTTCCATCTCGCTTATCAATTTGATTTGCATTCCATTCAGGCGTAGTATAGTCTGTTACCGCTGGGTTATTTGCTTTAGTTTTGTAAACAACGCTTCCTGGATCTTCTTTCCACCTCCATATCGTTCCCGGAGTAGTTATTGCATTAACAAAAGCTATCTCATCCACATAAGTCTGAGTACTAGACCAATCTCCAAACCACGATTTTAAACTCCCTAAACCAGATAAAGGTCCTCCTCCAACGTCGGTTCCAGTACCCGCATAGGATAAATGTATAATTCCAGTGCTTGGATTTATCCCCTCAGAAGGCGTAATATGTCCGTACTTGCTCACTGGAGCGTCTCTTAACGTGTCTAAAGGTTTTCTACAATTAGGAATTCCCAGGTAAGAAGTGTTCCCGCCCGCTAGGCTGGTGTTTGTTCCAATGACTTGTAACTGCTTCGTTGGATTCGGGTCACTATACCCAATGGCCTGTGAATTAAGAAAGCTAAAAGTATCTCCACTACTAGGGTTGGTTACAGAGCTATTGTCCTTGTTGTAAAAGTGTTTTGTATATCTAAAGGCTCTAAACCCTTCAACCTTATCAATAAACCATCCTGACGAAGAACTATCTGCGGAGGGGGTATTTGCCGCTCTCTCCCAATATTGAAACGCCTCTCCTGCGCCCCCTACATTGTAATCCGAATTGTCATTAGCATTAGATAAAGATATTTTGCTGATTCCTGAAGAATGACCGGAATCAAATCCATACCAATCACCTCCTGCTGTGAACCCACCGTAAGTATGGTCTGGATTTATATATTGTGCTTGAATAGCATTAGATATTAAATATTGATTCTGAGCCCCAAGTTGGTACCCTATTATATACTCTTGTAGTGTAGCGTCTTTTAATATCTTGGCGAAGAATCTACCGTCAAACTCAGGTTTGTTTACAATTTCTTTTTTTACAAATTCAATTGTACAGTTACCATATCCTGTTCCACCTGGCGCTGACGTAATAGACATGTCAACTCCAAATCCTTTTTTAGAGGTTATTTTATAGAAACCGGTAGGATCTTCTGTTATATTCTTAATACCATACCAGCCACTAGCACCATCTACAGAAACTAATCTAAACTCGTAATCAGCAGTACCTTCTTCAAATATTCTTTCGACTATAGTTTCGATCGCAGGTTTGTCAACGGTTATAAACGCTCCTTGAGGAGCTGGAAAACCCACACCACCAGTACCATTTGGCCCTCCAATAAGTTCTAAAGGTGATCCAGGGTTAGAAGGATCAACTCCACCATCGGTAAGTTGTCCTTTTGGTTGACGTTTAGTTTTTAAGAATAAAGGAGCTTCATTATCGATATCTAGTATCTTATATTTCGCTGTATCAGTTACCGCTTCGTCAGAATCGTGTGCTTTTTTAAGTGTTAAAAAATCTCCAGCTTGAACTTTATTTCTTTCAGAGGACGGGAATGATAACCAGATATTTCCGTCTTCAGCTAGATACCATCTATCCATTGCTAGATTGTAATACTCGTTAGATGTCTCCTTAATTAAAAACTTAAAATGCTTAGCCCAATCTGGTTTTGCACTATGTATTTGCGCTTTTAACTTTGTTTGTAGCGGAGCATTCTTCTTTTCTATTTGTACTGTGTTTTGATTTATCTTAGAGCTAGAAAAAACTGGTGTTTCTCTTCCAAATTCATCTATGTAAACAACTCCTAGTTGATATGTCCTTAATGATTTTATTGTTTTAGCTGAATTGTAATTATATACTATTCCAGCGTCTAATTGCTCTGGGATCAACTCTCCAATATCACGTGATTTTGCAACAAGCTTTGCGTCAACTATTATATTTTTAGAATGAGGTAGTATGACTTGGGAATTATTATTAGCATATCTAAGCGCTGTTGGATATTGAGCTCGAGCGTTAGTCAAGCTGTAGTTTTGTAAATAGTTTCCATATACAACTCGATTACCCACTATCTCTTGCGCTAAAGCTTTTCTAGGTACATTATCCCAACCTCTTAATAATTGATTAGCCGGGATTGCAGCGTGAATTAATTCTGATTTTATATTTAAATATCCGGTGGTGTTATTAATAACTCCGGTAGTCAATGTTGAAGAGTTGATAGCGTTCCACTCATCATACTTACCACCCGGATCAATAGAAACTCTTTTTATAGTTTTAACAGAATATACCACGGGTGAGTTAGATTCCTTGTAAAGAATGTCGATAGATACAACATCATCTGGGATACTTCTTAAATCTACAAAATCACAAACCCCTAAAGATCTAACGTTATTAACCACTCCTAAATTATAACCCTCTTTAGGTATGTAATCAAAATCACCGGGTAAAAATGCTACCTCTGAAAATGGAGAAAATGTTGAGTATTCTCCGTCGCTATACTTATATCTATATCCAAACCTTGGAAACTTAAACTTAAATAACGGGTCTTCTTGTTTTAAAGTAACATCCCAATTTTCTTGAGTTAAATCAATATTTAAATCCCAACTTTGAATCTCTATATCACATGTCCCATTCCAACCACTGCCAAACGGCACTGCTATTGGATTGCCATTAACATCAAATCCCCCACCTCCAACAATTTGAACAATCATTTGTTGTTTCTTTGAAGTTCCTGTTGAGTTAACAGCCTCTATAACAAGCATGTCATTTAACTTAAAATCAGGTGCTGTATCAAAAGTAACACTTATTGGAGTTGTAATATACTCCCCGGCGTTTTGGTCAAAAAAGCCAGTTAGATCTGGATTTGTCAAAGTTGTTTCAATATCTCCTGGAGTTCCATCCTCGTTTAGATCTGCTCGATTAGTATTCTTCATCTCAAGTCTAGGTGCTGTTTTAGGACCCTTCTTGATAACTGTAATATGTTCTTGTATTATTGGTCCCACTGATACATACGGCGTTGAAGAAGTAACATCTGGATTGGGTACGTGAAATTCTGTGTGGGTGAAGAAATCAACGCTTCCAATCCTTACTTGAGGTATGTTGATTTTTTTAGGCTCAGAGTTGTTATCTGTCCAAAGAAGTATATCTTCTATAATATTTATACCAGTAATTAAAAATGACTTATCGAAATTTAACACTCGATCATTATCACCCATAGGGCTTACGTTAATAGGGAAAATATCTACAACTATAGGACTTACTACCTCCGTGTTGTAATCATACTCTGCTATTATGTCGATTCCATCACCACTTAACAGCCAATATAACCTGTCTGTTTTAGAATCTTTAATACTACCCACACAGTAAAAATTACTTAAATTTCCTTTGGGACTTATGATAGTAGAAGATAGATCAATATTACCTAATATATTTTGCAGTGAACCAACATCAGAACCGTCAGACGTGCCTACCTGCGCATTCATCGCGTCTCTATACTCTCCATTGGGAACCAACCTCTCGTCGAGGTCTTTATTCATTCTCCCCGACTGCAGTCTATGATTTAAATCCGGCATGTATTAGTGTTTTATTTGTTTCGATTTACCTCTTAAAATTTGAGTAAGCTCTTCTAATTTAACATTAGAAAGCCTTAGTTTTGCTTTTCTAGTCGTAGCAAATCTTTCTTTTTTATATCTATTGATAACGTATTCTGGAACATCAATTCTAGCGGATAAACACCCGTAAGCTATCCACTTGTACATCGCTTCTTCAGCAAATTTATGGACAACCATTTCTTCTGTAGTTCCGTGTCCGTCACTTATATATTCTAAGATTACAGTTTTTCCAGAAATATTAGAGCTAAAATGAATTTTTCCAGCGCTACAATCCATATAAAAAGAACCATTAACTTGAGCGTGCTGCGGATCTAATCCAAATCTTGATCCTTCCGCTGGCCAATAAGTATCATCTTCATAGTCGTCATTATTGTTTTCAGATGGCGTTGCTGATTTGTAGCTAGACCAAGTATCTGATATTAGTTCATAAGATACGAAGTTAGCATTTCCAGAAGTTTCTGTATTAAGAGAATTTGTAGAAGCCGTAATCTGAGTACCATTAACATCGATAACAGTAGTTCCAACAGCAAAGTCCTCGTGGGATATCAGCATTCCAACGGTGATTTTACTAGCATCACCTGTAGAAGCGGCTGTTATTTTGTTGTCAAAACCAACCCAAGATAAACCTGTTAGTATTTCAGAGGATGATGGTTGTTGCTGTATGCTACCGTCAGCCGGATAAAAAACTACACTCTCAGTAGCTGTGTCAGCAGCAAGACTGGATATCGTAATAGTGGTAACGCCACTGACTGTAGATGTTGCTAAAACAGTAGATCCAGGAGTAATACTAGGAGCGTGAGCGTTCATACCCACAGTTATATTAGCGTAAGAAGAATCTAGTGTTATTGTATCAGTTCCAACTACCAATGTGCCCACGGTTGTTATTTTATAATCACCATCCGCATCTTGTAATATAGGCGTTGGATTACTTGTTTTGCTAGTAGGATATATTATGTGTTTTATACCAGAAGAATCTACCCAAGACAATTTAACGTAGTTTACGTAATCTTGAGGCAGTGGCATGATTAAAGACGGTGCAACTTCTATCTCTTGAGACTTACAGGATTTTAAAGTATCAAAACTTAATTCTTGTAAGGCTCTGTGGGCGTGAAAACTTACATCAGCCGCTAGAGTGTTTTGTAACAACTTGCCCTCACCAACATACGTGGCTAAGAAGTTATCAATAATAGTTTGTAATGATGTAACTTGGTATCCACCAAAGTTGTCTCCATCGTAATAAGCTTGCTGTGATTGTGTTAATGCCATTTATTTATTGTTTTTCAGATTGAATTTTCTTAGCATCTTCTTGAGCCGCTGTTTGCACTAGTCCAACTTTGTTAATTACAATACCAGCTAATTCTAATATTTTGAATACTAACTCTGTTTCTTCCGAAGCGTGTAATTGAAAGTCAGTGGCTCTACTTGCGTTATACAAAGCTTTTTCTGCTATCACATCATAACCCCATTCAACTTTTACAGGGCGATCTATCACTTCACAGGTAACACCCGTGCCATTTACTAATCCTTCGTGATTATATACTTCTATATCAAAAGTTACTTCGTTACTCTTGTGGTATACTGGGTTTTGTTTTAAACCCATCATGTGAAATTCAGAACCTAGATAGTTTCTAATCTCATTCATTTCAACACGCTTCACCTCATAATTCATATTAGTATCAACATCAAAAACAAATATTCTACCGATTCTATAGTTGTTTGGATATGTGTTACCGTTACTCACAACCTCAATACTAGTAAATTCAGTTAACTTATTTTCAATCAATTCTACCATATCCGAAAAAGATGTTTCGTCTGTATCCCTTCTTTTAAATTGATCTAAGTCATAAAAATACTGCTCAAATATTAGCTCTTGTGCTTGGTTGGCTAATAAGTTAAACTCTAAAGGTGTTATATAACCCCTTTGCTCTTTGTTGGCTAGCGCCAAAACTTTTTGATATACAGTATCTATACTTATCATTATGTTTATTTTTTATAAGGAAAAGCTTGGTTTAAAGCTTGTCTTCTTTTGTTACATCCACAATCTTTTTTTCCAGTTAGTCTTGTTGACAAACCTTGTGCCACTTTATCTAAACCTGTAATTGATGTGAATTTATGTATTGTGTCTCCTAATCCTTGGGATTTTCGAGTATAGTTTCTTAAATTTTGTTTATTCATAGTAGATTATATTTGTAGTTTACGATCGCCCCGTAGAGCGACCGCATCTACAGTTAGATTAATTCAATCTTTTCTCTATGTTAGAGTAGATCTCCATGCCTTCGTCAGTTTTAAACCAAGCGGCCAAAGCTGAGTAAGGATGCTCATCAAAAGGAACGTTCATCAACTTTCTATCATTAGAACCCCATGAAAAAGTTCTTTGATCAGAAGATAATTTTAATATCCCCATTTCAGTTGCTTTAATACCAAAGTTTCTAAGTACAACATTTTCATCATTTACTAGTTCTAAGAACAAACCTGGGTTTCTTTTAGCATATAATAGTAAATCTCTTTTAAGTTCTTTAGAGCTCATCTCTGACACCTTAGAACCTAACTCCACGCGCATAACAGCTTCTGCCATATCTATATCTATAGATTGAGCGGCGTTTAGTGCTGATATTTCTGTTTCCAATACATGTATATCACTAACCGCTTCTTGTTGATAGTCTTTCTCGTGAAACTTTCTCCCTTTGTCTGGGTGGTACAGTGATAGTATTTTTTGTAAAATAACTTTGTTTTTAGGTACAAATAAAGTTCCGTTTCTAAATATAACATGTTGTAGTCTTTGATCACCCACCATCTCATCAACAAAAGGAGTTCTTTGATTTGAAGTAATTTTTATTTCTCTTTCGTATCCTTTTTTCTCGTCAAACCAATATATGTTTGATGATTTAATGATATAACTTAGAGGACTTAGACCACCTGTTAGATAATATTGTCTATCTTTAACTTCCCAACTAGATTTTTTTGGTTCAACTTTTTTTGGTTTTGGTTTTTCCATAACCGGTGTTTCAACTTCTTCGAAGTCTTTTTCTATTAAAGGTTCTGCAACCTTTTTTGTTTCTTTTTTCTTTGCCATAATATAATATAATATAAATTAATAAAAATAAAGGGACTGGGAAATTAATCCCAGTCTCTTTAAAATAATTGTGCTAGTTCATTAACATGAAGTTGTTTGCACCTTGTACTACTAAACATCTTTCAGATAAATAATGTACGTTCATTGCATCTAGATCAGTTGTAATATTCCCTCCAACTGAACCAGTAATCCACGTCTTCATTTTTCTGTCTTCCGTTTGACCTTTTCTATATCTAACGTGTAAGAAAGGTCTCTTAAGATTCTTTCCTAATTGTTGGTCATAAACTGTAGATACACCTGCTGGTATAACAACACCTCTAATTGCACTAGAAGCTTCAACAGCACCACCTCTCGTAGCGTTGTCGTTTAAGTACTTCCAATCAGTTTTATAGAAGTCATAAGAACCTCTTCTGAAACCAGAAAAACCTAAGTTTAATGCCATATCTTCAGAGTTGTCAAATACTCCGTAAGAAGTACCACCAGCTCCGTAAGAATTCATTGAAGCTAACATGTCATCCATCGCTAGCGAAGTAGATCTGTTTACAAACATCATGTTTTCTTCAATAGCACCTTGCTTGTCAAACTCAGCTAAGATAGCATCAAACTCAGCTAAATCAGTAGCAGCATTAACACCTGTAACGCCTGAAGTCATATTACCTCTATCTTCGATAGCTGCAAATAAACCTTCAGTCCCAGGATCCGTGTTAGCGATAACAGACGAAGCTGAACCACCACCATAAACCGCATCATCGTGAATTGTAGAAGCTGCTAGAGCTCTAACGGATTCAACCATTGACATTTCAACGTAATCAGAAAAACGAGATCTAGTATCACCCTCAGCTTTTAAGTACCATAAGTAACCGTTTTGACCATCTTCACCAGAGATCTCAACCCAACCAATTTGAGACGCATCAGATCCATTAATTTGATAGAAGTCTTTTAAAATAATTGGCTTGTTAGTAAAACTTTTGTGAACTGGCTCGTTAGAAGACGTTTGCCCGCTAGTACCTTTCGCGAATTCAGATCCATATACCATAACAGTACAACTACCATCAGTAAGTGTACCTGCAGCTGCGTCAGACATAAGAGCAGCTTTGTAAGGTAAAGCCACGATAGTAGCAGCACCAGCTGTTCTAGTTTTAACGTAACACTGTGTAGTTGCTCCATCACGAGAGCTAGATACTAATATAGTATCACCAACTCTAATACCGTGAGCTGCCGCTCCAGCGTTACCATCTAAATCAGTACCGATAGTAATTTGATTAGCTGATACATCTAATGTACCATTGTAACTTAAGTGTAATCTTCCTTGTTCCGACCAGATTACTTGGTCTGAGGTCATTGCCTCTTCTGCTCCAACTTGCGATAAGAATCCTGAAATTGTTCTATTACCAAACACCTCAGCTTCTTTTTCCATCAAGTCAGGCAAGTATTGCTGTGCCCAACCTGCTGTACCAGCCGCCGTAAAGTCAATATAGTTATTAACTAACGTCATCTGAGTAGAAGTTGCAACACTGTTTAAATTATCTCCTGCTGTAATTGCCATTTTAAATTTTTTTTAAATTGTTATTTGTTTTTATTTATTTTAAACTTAAAGTCGTTAGCATCATTACCTAACACTCTTACCTTTACACCACCCGCTTCAATTTTCCCATGACTTTGTCTTGGGTTCATGTCAACGTTTTTGGCTTTAGCAATACTATTTTTCATAGCATCAGCTTTTCCTTGTTCGTAAAAGTGTTTCGCAACAGCGTCCGCATTCATTGCTGTGTACAGAGATTTATGATAACCCTTAGCGTCTGTTAAAGCAGAGTTCTTATCCAAAAACTTTTTGGTGAAATTGCTTATGTCGCTCTGAGTGTTTTTAACCTCTTCAGCATTGTTTACATTAAACCTGTATTTCTTGTCACCGACGTTATATTCAAAACCTTTGAACTTGTCATTGAAAACATTGTTTGTTTTCTGTGTAAAAATATCAGAGTTTGTTTTAACTGTTTTTTGAGTTGCTTCTGACTCCTTGTTGTACCTATTAAAGAAATCAATTGCTTTTTGTTGCTCACCCGTAAGTTTGCTTCCAGCTTTGATTTCGTCATAGTATTTAGACTTTTGCCCGTCTAGGTGGCTTTTAGCGCTGGCAACTTGCTCTTTAAGCGCTAATTTCTTTCTACGTATATCTCTTTCGTCGTCTACATCTTCGTCGTAAGAGAATGTATCTTCCATAAGGAAGTTAATTTCTTCGTTATTTAAATGAGGTTTTGTTTGCTTGTAGTATTCGTGTAATAGATTTTGATCATCTAACTTTGAATAATCTTGGTTAAGCTTAACATAATCACTTAAATCTCCTCCAGTGTCCTCCATAAAGTCCATTAACTTTTGGATATTTTCTGGTATTGGTTTTCCAGTGGCCTCAGCTTCAGCAACAGCTTCTTCGATTTGTTCTTCAACTTCTTCTACTTCCTCTTCAGTAATCTCTTCTAATACTGGAGTTTCTTGTGTTTCAGCTTCCGGTTGTGTTTCTGTCTCTTCAGTAACTTCTGTCACCGCTTCTACTTCTTCATTTTTTTCTTCTGCCACAACTTCAGTTTCTACTTTTTCTTGTGGAGGTGCGTTTAAATCTACTTTTATAACGCTATCGTCACCAGCAGATTCAAATTTACTTTCATCAACTTGTTCAGTCGTTTCTTGAGTAGTCTCTTCGACTACTTTTTCATTTTCTTCTTCCATAATATAATATAATAATAATTAATAAATTCTACCTAGGGTCAAACGAACCTAAATCAAATCCTCCACCTAGTATATCATTACCTGCGGACTCAAAGTTTTTAGGCGGTTTACCACTATTTCTTTGCTCAATCATCTCTGATTGTTGTGTTGCTTGTATTTTTGTTCTTTCGTCTTTACGATCTTCTTTTTGCTTTTCCCTGTCTTTTATACCATCAACTTCAACGCCCTTAAGTTGCATGTTGTATTGAAACTCCAAAGCCATTAACTCTTTTTTCATTTGAACCTCTTGCATCATTCTTTGAGATTCTACTTGAGCTTCCATTTGTAGTAACTCTGCTTTACCAGCATTCAATGCCTGGTTCTTTTGAACATCGGCTTGAGCTGCTGCTTGTGCTGATTGTTGATTAAGCTGGGCTTGTTGTTGCATGTTTTGCTGTTGCATAGCCTGATCTTTATCCATCTTCTTTTTTCTACGTATTTTAAGAAGTTGATTAGCTAACCTAACGTTCCTTATTTCCCTAAGATCGATAGCATCCTCTAGCTCTATAGTTTGTTGCTGTAAAGCCATTTGAATATTATTTTCTAAAATGCCTTTTTCTTCTTCATCTGGCATTAACTCTAAAAATATACCAAAGTCATATAAATGAAGGTTTTTCATTTCTTCTAATGTAGCAACGTTGTGTGTACCTATTGCCTGTATAAAAGCGTCTTTAGTTGGTGAATACTCTATGATATCAGATATTCTAAGTGATAAGCACTCAGCCGTCTCAGCCGTTAAAAATAAACCAGCTTGTAATATATGTCTAGTTGCCGTGTTTGAATTAGCGGCTGCTAATTTCTGAACTCCAACTAAAGCATTTTTATCTGGTATACTACCATCTCTAGCTTCGTTAAGCCCGGTTACATCTCTTATCATTTGTAAGTAGTAATTGTAGTTACCAATAAGAGCTTGCATTTTATTACCACCAGATCCAGATGTAATTTCTTGAATAGGTACTTTACCTGGGTTCATATCACCTTCACTTGTAAATGATCTACCTATGACGGATCCAGTTTGAAAGAACATGTTTAAAGCTTCTTGCGGGTTGTAGTTTGTTCCATTACCCAAATCAACTTCAGCTAAACCGTCAGCATCTAAGTAAACACCATCTGGAACCATGCGAGACATTACTTGTTGTAACTTTAAATGTGTCAACTGAATCATGTCAGCAAAACCTGTTATACGCTTTACTAACGAATCAATTCTACCATCATATATTCTAGGGGCTACAATACTATAATTCATTTTAACTTTAGTAAAATCACTTTTAGGACGCATCATGTTTTTTGACATCTCCCATTTAAGCAGCTTTTCTGTACCAAGTATCATAGCGCCTTCATAAAGACACTCAATAGATCTTAGCATCTTACTATATCCACCTTCTTTATCTTGTGGAGGATCAAACGAATCATCTTTGGGTATAATCTTATCAGCTCCAGTTCCAGTTTCTTTCATTTTATAGACCTCGTTCATATAGGTTTTATAGTTGAAGTACAAAACTTGAATAGTGTTATTGTCTTCTTTATCGTAACTATGTCTTGAGTTATAATTAGATCTATTATTAGATTTATTTTTCATTATATCTTCAAGATCACTTTCAGACAAATGAGGAAATTGTTTTGCTAATTCGTTTACCGGGATACTTTTTACTTCACCAACATAATATATGTCTTCAAAATTAGGAGAGTCTGTATAAGAGTATACAAGATTTGCTGGATCAACGTAATCTATAGTAACTCCTTCAGACGTGTTAAAGTTCGTTTTAACAGCGCCGATACCTAATACCGTTAAATCATAGTAAAACCTTTTCTTTATCAACTCGTAATTATTACCATCAAATAAAACATTTAAAGCTTGTTCTTCTGCTAACTCTATAGCTTGTTTATAACTCAATTGCATGTGAAGCGATAGTTCTTCTTCAGATTCTGGTAAATCTTTCTTTTTATTTTTGTAAAGATCAACATTGAAATCTTCCATAGCAGCATCGTTAAAGCTTTTGGCTTGCATGTCGCTGATTATAGATTCCATATATTCTGTTCGTTGTTTTATACCAAAAGGATCTTGAGAATAAGCCTTTATATCGTATGTTCTTTCAGCAATTCCATTTACAACTATATCTACAAACTTAGAAATAATCGGAACTGGTTTCCAGTCTAAATTTAAATAGGACAAATCACCATTTATAGACAACTCATCCTTATATTTTTGTATAGATTGTTCGCCTCTTGCATACAACCTTAAATTATGAAAATTATTATGATTAGTTCTATATCTATTAGAACTTCTATCATTGTTGAACCACTCCTGCTCTATAGCTTTACCTACTTTTAAACCATATTCATAGCTAAGCTTCTCAGCATCGCTTACAGTTTGACTCGGGAAATAACTTTTAATGCCAGACTCTGCCATATTTATTATTTGATTATTTGTGAATTGCTTCCAGTATTAGTATACTTGGAAATGTTTAAATTTAATGGTTGTTTTTCAACCTTAGCATTTGGTGCGTATAAATGTCTATTGTTAGCCATAATAGCTAAACCAGAACTTATTGACGCATCATGCTTTGTTCTTTTATTTATATCAAACTTTGCCCAATCGTTTAGCAGTTCATTAAAATACAAATCACCAAATGTTCCATCTTGCTTCATTCCAACATGATCTTGTATATACATTTCAATTGCCGCCGCGTGAGCTTGTTTAATATCTTCTGAGGAGTTAGGTATTCCACCAACCTCTTTTTCTGCAACAGATAATTTGTTCCATATTTTATCAGGCCTATTCATACTAAACCCTCTGTATCCTCTACGTCTCAGGTAATACAAGAGACGGGGTTTATTGTTCTCTGCGAGTATAGGCATCCCGTAAAATACTAAAGCCATTAGAACGTCCTCAAAGAACATCTCAGCTGTTGGTGGTCTTGACAAGTATTCTAAAAAGAAACTGTTAGCCGGAGCATCTTCCATGCTAAACCTAGTTAAACCGTGTAAAGCTCCTTTCGATCCAACCCCATCTACTGTACCTGATATATCGTAACTATCACAACCAAAAGCACCCATGTGCTCGTTACCTGGGTATTTAATACCATTTTTAAGTACAACTCTATTTTGCAGTTGTTGAGGTGGGACCCAACTAGTTTTAAATCTACCCTTTGGATCTGGGTAGAATATTACTTGAGAATCTTTAATACCATTAACCCATTGAAAATTACCAGTTGTAATTCCTAGGGTCCTAACCATCTCTTCGTTGTAGTCTATTTGTTCGTATAATTTAACTAAGTTAAATATACTATTTTTAGTCTCATCTCTAAATGCATGTTCTGTGGTTCTAGGGAATTGACGGTAAAACTCGTTTAAAGCATCTTGATCATCTTTTAAACCATCTACTTCATTTTGCCAACTATCTATTACACCTACATCTATTAATTCACCGTCTGGTGTAAGTCTGTCGATATCAGGAGTAGTAAAGACTGGAATTCCATACTCGTCAATAAATCCTTCGTAGTTCCACTCCATTGGGATAAAAAGAGAGTATAAGCCAGACTTTGTCTGACCATTTCTATTTCTTCTCGTGACATCTGAGGCATTGTATAATTTTTTAAAGTTTTCTCCACCCTTATCTAAAGCATTTGAAGTTGAGCCCATCATACATTTACCAATAATCCTACTACCTAATCGTAAACATGTTTTTGTAACCCTCCAGTTATTTAAAATGTTATCGGGTCTCTCCCATTTACCAGATTCATCATGAACTAGTAAAGCTAGTTTCTCACCATCATAACTATTGTCTCCAGTGTTTTTCCAATCAATCGTCGTGTCCAAACCTTCGATTTCCTCCAACCCATCTGTAGCTGACATTTTCTTCCTTGTAAACTTACTAGCAGGTACTCTGTAAGCAAGTTCAGATTTAGGACGATCCATACCATCTTGGATAGGTTTAAAAAAGAAAGGATAGTTAATTGATATAGGTACCACTTTGTCCGTAAACATCTTCTTTGCATCTGATCCAGTTTTAGATAGTATACCAAATCTACTATCACTCGCAAGAGTGGCTAAATTAACTGTTTCCGCTGATGACATAAAAGAAAATCCAGAACGTCTATTTTTAAGGTAGCACATTCCGTAACATCTTTTATCTGCTTTACAAGCTTCCCAGAATATATAAAATAATCTGTTTGCCTCTCTAAAATCTGGAGCACCTACATCAATCTTGCTCCATTGTAAGTACATATATTGCGTACCTGTTATCCAGGTTGGTTTACCATTATTTGTGAACCAGAATCCTTCTTCCCTTCTTCTGAACTCCTCGTCTATATAATCGTACCATTTTTCTTTACTGCTTTCCGGATAGTTTCTCCAATCAAATATATTCTTAATTCTCTGCAACTCCTTGGGGTACTCGAATTTCACCCATTTGTTCTTCGGATCTTTGTATATTTCTTTAGGAGCTTTTGGTAGCGCAATGACTAGTCCTTGTATTTCTACTATCTCGCCTATTTGACCGCTGCGAGATAACACTATAATATCGTGTTCTTTATCGTAACCGTATTTCCATTTCTTACCTTTGTTAAGTCTACTAATAGTGGTTTTCTTAACAGGTTCTACTGTATTAACTAAACTTTGATTGTACATTATTTAGATCTACTTTCTGCGAATCCTTTAAAAGTCTTTTCCTTTGCCTCTTCAGGTGTTTTACCCTCAAGCAAGTTTTCTTCTTCTTCAATTCTGTTAAGTATCTCAAATGCGTCAAATATAGCTAGTTTTTTAGAAGCTGCGGCATTCTTTAACTTATCAGCTGTTAGATCATCTTCAGAGTCAGTGACAATAGCTTCTTCACCTACTTTAATAAGTTCTTCAACTGCTTTGTGCCCAGCTTGGATTATACGTTTCTTCGTTTCCTTGATGTTCATATTTGATTGTAATAAAATTAGATAAAACTCGAAATAGTCTCTCGCCATCAACGATAAACTCATATTCACTACTTGGTCTATAACCAACCAGATCGCCAACCTCAACTGTACCGTCAGAATATTTAACGATACCTTGTAAAGGTTTTTCAGATTCAGTGTTAAACTGATCTGTAGCCTTTAAGGGTATTACAAAGCAATATCCTTTTGGAGCTATCCACTTGTCATCTCTTTTATATAAAAAGATTTGATCGTCGTTTATAAAGTAGGTATCTTCATTGAAATAGGCTTTACTATTTTTCTCAACACCCTTTACGTTATGCCATCTACGGAATACATTGTGATGTACTACAACTGTATCTCCTGGTTTTATGTCTGTATCACCAATGATAGGTGTTGATATAACCACTGCTTCTCTATTAACATACTGATGGTTGAATATCTCTGTGTTGAGGATTAACTCTCCACCATCTAGTTTTTTAGTATTGTTATATCTTTCTCCTTTTGGCTTTACAACAAAGTTGTAAACGCTTTTCATTAGTATTGTAGATTATATTCTACAGATACAGCCATATTCTTGTTAAAGTCTTTCCAAGGTAATACGTCTTTATTTTTTTTGATATAGACAGAAAACTTATCGTCTTCTTCTATAATATCGCAGATAGTATGACCACCATACACTTCTTGCCCCACGGCATAGTGCATAGCGTCATTCTTATAATCTTTACCGATACTAATCTTCCTTATTAACTTCGCCATTGCTTGGGTTAACGTTTGTCTCAGGGTAAGAAATAGTCCCATCTTGAAGATTAATATTATCAGTTCCGTACTCTTTCTGTATATTTACTCTCTGAGCTTCTAAACGAGAGTGTACGCTTTCCATTGCCTTTAATAAAGAGTGTTTTCTAACCTCTATGCTTCCAACCTCAGCTGTTAAGTTGTCAATAGTTTTAATAGCTGATTGTAGTTGAGCTAACTCTTGTTCGTTTATTTTTTGAGGTCTAATATCCTCTACGCCATTAAGTTCTTTAATCTTTGCAGTTGTACTGTCTTTTTTCTTTGTTTTTGTTGCCATTTTGTTTGTTTAATTTAATTTAAGTTAATTGTTTTTATAATCCAGCTAGTCTAGCATTTATGTTGGCTGTTAAGTCAGCACTAGTACTACTGTATATTTGTATTTCATATATGTCTCCTACGAAATCGTCAGCATCAGGGTTCTTGACACCTATAGCGTTTATAATAGAATCCCCTCCTCTTGTATCGGTATCCGCTTGCTCCACTCCGTTAAACCATACTTTAAAGGCATTACTACCATCTCTCGTTATTACAAGATAATTATCACCAAAGCTATTTCCCCCATCCAACTCTACATCAGCCAGTCCGCCCGGATCTGCATTTCTAAATCTAAAAGTAGTAGAGTTGAGTTGTTTATAAAAATTATTATTACTATCGTTGTCTCCAATAAAAACATTAGTGGGATCTGATGTGTTCAACTTAATCCCGACGGTAAAGCCATCTGTTAATGTTATGTCAGTAACCGACTCAAGGTGATCGCTACCATCAAACGTGATAACCCCAGCTGAGTTACTTGGTTGATTACCGCTGGTTGCCTGTACCATGTCGTGTCCATTGACAGATGAATCCACCCAACTGAAAGTACTTGCTTTTATGCTTGCTGTTCCAAACTTATACCAAGCTTCTAAAGATGATTCGTCAGTTGGTAACCAACCGCCACCAGGGTACGTTTTACCACCAACCCCGTAAAATCCTACGCCTAATCCTAACACTATATACCGTAATAGAATATTACCCCACCTGTTGTTGACGCTGGAGGAGTGACACTAGTCCATCTACCATAAACAGTTATTCCTTTAGGAAAAATCGTGGCAGCGTCTGTTTCCGCAGCTCCACCACCATTATTAGCAACAGCTGCTGTGTGACTAAAATAAGCAGCGTTATCCTGTACATCTGCTACCATGGCGCTTAAAATAGTATCTTCTAAGAATGTCATAGCTATTATAACTTTTCCAGATGGAGGAGTTACGGCTACAGCCTCGTCACTAAACCCACTACCTATTTGTCCAAAGCCATAAGCTACCTCTGTTGAATTTTGTCCCATAATTTTATTTTTTTACTTTTTCTAATGATCTACCGCCAAAATAAGCACCGATCACGGTTATTAATACTAATTGTAATAGATCCACCCAAGATGATTTAACTTCAAAAGAAATAATTCCAGCATCGATAAATACTAACAATACCGTAGATACTACTAAGAATATTAAAACTAGTGGTCTTATATTTTTACTTAACCAAGAGTCGGACTGCATATCCATTTTCCATCTCTCAGTTATATTTTTTTCCATCTCTATCTCGTAACTAGAGATTAATTCTTTTACTTTCTGTTCTGCTGCTAACTTTTCTTCGTCAGACGTGTGTAGACTATCTATAACCCCACCAACGCCTTTAATAAGTTCACTTGCACCAGAAGACAATATTTTTGTTAATATACCCATAGTTTATTCGTTTCCGTTATTTGCATCATTTTCCCAAGGAAAACCAGTGTCTCCAGCTTCCTTCCATTTTCCATCTACTAATATAGAATCTACTCCATCTATATCCATTCTAGGAAAAGTTTCTCCATTATATGTAATATGATCATCATCATAAGCCAACTTACCAATCTTCATATCGGTAGCATGCCTCATTTCATGATTAATTGTTTGTCTGTATTCAAAGCTATTAGGATCTATTTTTTCATTAATGTATATAGATCCATCCATATTAGCTTCACCCATAATGCCTTCTTCTAAAGGCATAGGTATAATAGGCGTTCCAGGAATAGACTCTATACCACTAGGTTGTCTACCAAAACTTAACTTAGTTTTGATCTCACCATTAGTAGCTTCTAATCCTCTATTTTTACCTAGTTTAAATCCCATTACGCTCCGTAGTAGCCTTTCTTGTAATTCTTTACAGGAGCAGCTTTCTTTCCATACATTGGAAGTGGAGAGGCTTCAATTTTTGCTTTTAGTTCTTCAGGTAAATTATGTTGTTTACCAATAAGCTTTTTCATCATCGGTGATTTACCGTACATTTTAAATCCTGAGTGTTTTCCTGGCATAGTTATCTATCTTTATCTTTAATCATATCATCTATAGCTTTATTGTAAACTTTATCTGTATATGATTTATTTTTATAAAACACACTTCTCTCTGAAGTGGGTAAGTCCTCCTCACCTAATAGGATTCTATATATCCTACTTATCATTTGAGAGCATTTCCATGAGGTTTTAAATACTGAGTACTTAATCGTTGTTCTATTTCTGTGTCTCCAGGTTTCGATCCAACCTTCTCTTTTTAATCTCTCCCATCTGTTTTTATCCCATGAGTATGTATAAACTCCGTTGATAAAATCGTTTCGTGTAAATCTTCCTTTACAATCTAAATAAATTAATAATTCTAAATCTGCATCTTTTAACCCGTAAGTTTTACAGACCCACTTTCTAGTGAGCCTGTAATACTTAAGGATATTCATGTCACGCAGATCCTGCGCGGTTAATCGCATTTACTATGATAATGCAGCGGCTTGAGTAATTGCTCCTACAGAAGTAATTCCTGAGTGAACATATACCGCAGCTTTAGTAGTACCATCAAAATCAGTAGTCGCGTCGTCACCAATAACAACAACACCGTCTGAGTGTGGATGTCCATTGGCAGCTTCTGCTATTGCTACTAATACGTTTTTTGCTTGTCCAACAGTCACGTTCAATACAACAGTATCTTGTATAATGTGCTCGTTGTCACCCGCTGCAGCTGTGTTTAAAGCTGATTCGAAGAATAATGTAATAACGTTAGCTGAAGTTCCTGCTGAAGAGTTAGAAGGCACTGCGCCTCTAAACCTATCAACTGGTATCATAACCGAATTACTATTCGCATCATCATCATCTTCGTCAGCGTCTGTTCTGAAATAAAAATATTTTCTCATTTTTGATAATTTTTTATGTTAATAATTAATTTGACTATGAATGTACAGCTGCACAAACAATTGCATCAGTTGCTATTCCAGTTATATCCCCGTGGATATACGTTGCAGCAACCGTAGTACCAGCTACATTAGTTGTTGCATCGTCTGCAACCACTATTAAACCAGTTTTATTAGCGTTGATAGCTCTAACAATACCGTTCATAACTTCTCTATGTTGATTAGAATTAATAGTTAGCGCAACTGTGTCAGCTACAGTAACTTCAGTTACAGTATTATCTGCTCCTGATGTATTTTTAATACTATCAAAACTTAATGATAAAAGCGTATCACTAGTAGGATTCATTGCTCTTAATCTTGAAGCTGGTATTAACAGCGACGTTAGATTAGTTGCAGCTGATTCCGCTCCATCATCGTTATCTTCGTCAGCAACTGATCTGAAGTATAACATTGTGTTTTCTGCCATAATTTTTGTTTTTTTTAGTTAATAATTTGTTTAATGTTTTAAGTTTTAGGTTTTAGGTTTCTGGTTTAGGTTAATCAGACGAAATTGTATGCGTCGTCAAATGTCTTCTTATCTGGATACCTGTAACATTAGTTATAGGATAACTACTATTAACAGCATCGAATAATATTGATTTGTGAGAG
>UEXM01000453.1_pt1 | contig 43350 bp, 6 predicted proteins | sample 1796661 | NCBI WGS metagenome assembly UEXM01 (sample SAMEA4772469, study PRJEB27181) | metagenome | reverse complement strand
ATGAGATCCTTTTACATAATAAAATTTTAAGTAAGATTTATTATTCTTCATTTGTATATAATAAATATCATTTTCTATAATTACATACCTACCAGGATTATAATTCAATGTTAACGCATCATTTGACCATACCTGTTGACCTTCTAACTCTACTTCTGAATTATTTTCTAAATATATTGTTGTAGTTGGTCCATTTACATCACATATGTTCGAATAACATGAACTAAAAGACCACTGTGTATCAATTTCTTTATAATTAATTTCCGTCTCAATTAATGAACAATCTGAACAATTTTCAAATGTCTGATCAGCAATTCCAACAAAGTTGTAATTGTATTCAACGTATTGTAGATTACTATTTATATAGAAGGTATCAATGAAAACCTCTTTGTATGTGTAACAAACTCCAGATGATTTAAATGTCTGATTCAACATTATGTTTTCAACTTTTATATTTTGAATTACAAGTATACCATCCTCACATCTTTCATACCCATATCTAACTACAATATTTTCATTCGAAGGTGTTACTGTATTTGTAATTGTTGTTGTTGGTATTGGTGAATTAGGTATTTCCCTGTTCTCTGTTTCACAATTTATACATGGTTCATCAGAAACTTGTAATACTAGAGTTATAACGTCTGTAGGTGATCCATCAGTATCTTCTACATACTCGACACATCTTTCTAAAATACCATCACTAAATATTAGTTTTATTCCTTTACCAACACTCACTTGTTCACCAAGATACAATATTGGTTTAGCAACTGTAAACTCGTCGCCACTTTCACAATCCCTCAGTAAGGCTATGTCACCACATTCAAATTCATTGTCAAAAATTTGGAATAATACTGAACCATCAACTCCAATCCCAATAGGGGGGATTGAAGTTTCTGAAGGAGTAGTTGGTGTCGGTGTTACTGGTGTAAATTTACTTATCTCTGCTGTAAATCCTAAACAAGGATCATTGGTACTAGACTGAGTAACTGTTAGAGTATTAGTCGGCGTATTTGTTATTGTATTTGTAACAGTAACCGAAACAGTAGGTGTCTGTGTACTTGTACTTGTGACTGTAGGTGTCTGTGTCAGATTAATACATTCACCATTTGTGATAGAGTCTGGGAACGAAGGACACTTCGCATTTGTCAACTCTGACTGGAATATACAACCACCTTGTAATTCTGTACTTACACACCATCTATTACCGTTATAGTATATAATACCAGTACCAGTCTCACCCGTGTAATAATCTTTATCGTTGTAAGATCCTGCATTTATATAAGTTCCATTATATCCTGTGATCGAACTTACTTGGAAATCAACACATAAATTATCGGGACAAATCTCAACAGTTGCTGATGGTGTATGAGATGCGGTAACAGTAGGCGTACTATATAATGACTGGGTAATAGTTGGTGTTATAGTAGATGTTGGTGATACTGTTGGTGAATTAGTTGGGGTTAATGTTGGTGTTGCAGATGCTGTTATAGAAGTAGTTGGTGTTATGGTTAATGATGAAGTTATTGATGGTGTTGGTGTTATAGAAGACGTTGTCGTGACTGTTGGTGTAGGTGTTATACAAACATTACCGTCCTGAATACATTCAACACAACCAGAGTAAGATACTGTATATAAATCATGATCACCTAACTGATCAACAAATGAATCGATATAGTAACAAAGATCACCGTATAATATAACTTCACCTATTATAGACGTAGAAGGTACATTTACTAAGTGTGTCGCTTCTAATGTTGAACAACAAGGGAGTACTACCGCAGTTTTTAAATCGTTTGTTGGTGTAATAGTTTGTGTAGGTGTTAGTGTTGGTGTAATAGTTTGTGTAGTACTTGGTGTTGGTGATAACGTCACAGTAGCAGTCACTGTAACCGTAGAAGTTATAGTATTCGTTGGTGTCTGTGTTTGTGAGGCAGTTATAGAAGGTGTTTGGGTATTTGTAATTGTATTCGTTGGTGTTATACTTGCCGTGATTGTTGGAGTAATAGTCTGTGTATTTGTTGGAGTTTGAGTTGGACTAGATGTAACAGATGAAGTAACAGTATGTGTAGGTGTAACTGTAAGAGATGAAGTAATTGAAGGCGTTACTGTCTGTGAATTTGAAGGTGTCTGCGTAGGGGTTTCAGTTGTTGACGGTGTAACTGTTGGTGAAGCAGTTATAGAGGGTGTTACAGTAGGTGTAACACCTTGTGTTGGTGTACCTGTTTGAGTAACTTCCGGTGTTTCACTAGGAGTAACCGTATTTGTTGGTGTTTGAGTTAGAGTTTCACTCGGTGTTTGTGTTGGCGTTTCACTGATGGTTAACGTATTAGTTTGTGTTTGTGTTGGTGTTTCACTTATCGTTAATGTATTAGTTTGTGTTTGAGTTGGAGTATTTGTAGGAGTAATAGATGCAGTTATAGTATTTGTTGGGGTTACGGTTGGTGTCTCAGTATTGGACGCAGTTATAGTTGCAGTATTTGACGGTGTATTAGTTGGAGTTTCAGATGTAGTTACAGATGGAGTCACTGTATTAGTTGGTGTCTGTGTTGGAGTATCACTTGGACTTGCAGTTATCGTTGTCGTAACAGTATTACTTGGTGTAGTGGTTGTTGTTGGTTCTGGGGTTTCTAATGGCCAAGTTTCAGTAGGCGATAAAGTAATTGTAGATGTTATCGTGTGAGAAGGTGTAATATTTGGTGTGTCTGTAATTGTAGCGGTTATTGTTGGGGTATGTGTCGGTGATGGTGTAATACTTGCGGTCGGAGTTATAGTAGAAGTTTGTGTTGGTGTAGGTGTAGGACACTCTTCTTGGAATTGTTGGCATTGTGTACAAGAACTATAAGGAGACTCTTGGAAAATTTCTTCAGATCCTAAAGTTCCAAATGGTGCCTGAGACTCAACAGTGTAACATATACCTTCGATCACAACTATCGACTCACCAACAGTAATCAGATTTCTGTAACCCCTTATTGATCTACTCGTTTGACCATCGCAACAACTAACCGCAATATAGACACTAACTAGTGTGGTTGGAGTAACAGTTTGAGTATTTGTGATTGTTGGTGAAACCGTAGGTGAATTAGTTGGTGTTACTGTAGGGGTAGGTGTTGGATCTATACATCCTTCTGCTGAGCATTCACTTTCAGTTGCACTGTCTGCTGTAATAACATTTAAAACACTACTAAAAGGAACAGGCTGTAGATTCGTAGCAGTCCAACAAGATAATTCATCAGATAAAACAATTTCAAAACTACCATTTTCTAAAACTTCTATTAAGGTACTACCTATTAATGTATACGTCTGACCACTTATTCCCACTCCAGGAATATCACCAAATGACCTTGCAAATAATTCAGGATCATTACAATTTTGATAAACATTGTACTTACACTTTCGATTATCATTAGATTCATAACAGTCATCACAAGTATCAAATACATCTGTAATACTTACATTACCAATAGGATTGAATTGACCAACAACTGGTAATTCAATAATTTTATAACATTTATCAGTAGTAGCAACTATACTATCCTGTACAAAATCTAAGTTTTCGAAATTTTGGATTAAAAAGTCCACTACCCCTGTCGTCATATTATCTCCATTTGGACAACATTCCTGTAGTCTAGCCGGTATTATAGTTTGAGTCTCCGTTGGTGTCTGTGTAAAGGTTGAAGTAATTGTTGGAGTGATACTAGCCGTTAGTGTATTAGTAATTGTCGGTGTCGGGGTATTTGTAGGACATGACCCAGCTAGAGTTGTACTTTCACATGAACTACAACCTTGTTTACCAGTGGTATAATATACAGGATAATCATTAGGATTGAAATTTGGGTCATCTAAGACTACTGATGATGTCAATACGTGACATATAAATTGACCATTAATACTTACTAATATTGTATCATTCTCTTCAGCATCTGACAGTACTTTGAATAGGGTCAATGTATTATCACAACAGTTCCTAGCGTAACGTAGGATAGTGCTAGGGGTAGAACTAGGTGTTACTGTTTGTGTTTGAGTTGGAGTTTCAATTGGGGTACCTGTTGGGGTTGATGTAACAGTATTAGATGGAGTATTAGTTGTAGTGACACTAGGAGTATCAGTTTGAGTCTGAGTATTTGTTATTGTAATAGTTTGTGTTGGGGTAGTTGTAATACTAGGAGTATCGGATGGTGTTGGTGATATTGTTGGTGTCTTAGTAACTTCAGGCGTTTCACTTAAGCTTGGTGTAGGAGTATGGGTCGCACTTACAGTAGGTGTTGGTGTTGGACATGAATTTTCAGCAGTACACAATTCACAAGTATTGTAGAAATCATTTTCCATATCGATGTATGGTAATGAAGGATCTTCTGGTCCGTTAGCATAGAAGAATCCGTAACAAGTACCACCACTAACAACAGCACTTTCTGTTCCGAAAATTGATACGTTGACTGTTAATATTTCATTTTCAACTCCTTCACAACATTCCTTACTTCTGAATACTACCGAGTAGTACTGTGGTCTAGATTCTGTAGGTGTCTGTGTTGTGGTGACAGTATTAGAAGGTGTATTTGTAGGAGTCTCAGAAGAGGTAATACTTGGAGTATTAGTTGGTGTCTGTGATGGAGTTTCAGTATTTGTTGGTGTTTGTGATGGACTATCAGTAATTGTGGGTGTGTTTGTTACTGTTGGTGTCTGGGTTTCGAATGGAGTACCGGTTGGTGTTGCGGTAATTGTAGTAGTTGGGGTTAATGTTGGTGTTTGTGAAGCACTTAATGTATTTGTAGGTGTTTGGGTTGGTGTCTCAGTATTGGATGCAGTTATAGTTGTAGTATTTGATGGTGTCTGAGTATTAGTGATTGTATTTGTAATAGATGGAGTAGCAGTAATAGTTGGTGTTATAGAGTTTGTAGGTGTGACTGTATTCGTTATTGTATTAGTTGGAGTATTTGTTTGTGTAACAGTTACTGGGGGTGTTGGTGGAGGTGTAGTGAAAGGCCATGTTTCAGTAGGTGAAAGAGTCACTGTTTGTGATACAGTATTTGTTATTGTATTAGTCGGTGTATTTGTTTGAGTAGCAGTTACTTGTGGCGTTTGTGTTGGAGTTTCAGATGAAGTAATAGATGGTGTTACGGTATTACTTGGTGTTTGTGTTGGAGTTTCAGAAGCAGTAATAGATGGTGTAACTTGTGGTGTATCAGTATTTGTTGGTGTGTTTGTAATTGTATGTGTTGGTGTTATCGATGGAGAAGGCGATGCAGTTATTGTAGTCGTAGGTGAAGGACTTAATGATGCCGTTATTGTTGGGGTTATACTTGCGGTTATTGATGGTGTAACTTCAGGCGTATCAGTATTTGTTGGAGTATTTGTAATTGTATTTGTTGGGGTAACTACTGGTGTTTCTGAAGCACTTAATGTATTTGTTATAGTTACCGTATTGGTTATAGTATTGGTTATAGTATTGGTTATAGTATTGGTTATTGTGTTAGTCGGAGTAATGGTTGGTGTATGAGAGGCCGTTATTGATGGTGTAACTTGTGGTGTGTCAGTATTTGTTGGGGTGTTTGTAATTGTATGTGTTGGTGTCGCAGTAGGAGTCAAAGTACACGTATACCCCTGGCAGTCAAAACAACTGTTATGTATCGTACCAGACCACGTAGGTATATTAGGTGTCAAAGCTTGTCTCTCAATAGCTTCGAAACAATACGGTCCATTAGGTATACCAGGTACCGATGATAATTCTATAGTATTACCCACTTGAATATCACCACTTATGAAGTTATAAAGTACTTCAATGTCATAATCTTCTTGGAAATTATAACAACAATACCTCAGTTTCCAGGTTTCAAGTGGTTGTGTTTCTGTAGGAGTAGAAGTATTTGTTATAGTATTAGTTGGGGTTATACTTGCGGTTATTGACGGTGTAACTTGTGGTGTATCAGTATTTGTTGGAGTGATTGTAATTGTTTGTGTTTGTGTTTGAGTTGGTGTTAAAGTCGGACACAAATCGATTTGATTTAGTTCTTGACATACTTCACAACTTTGGTACAATCCACTTTCATTTATAGGGAATAAACTATCGTAAGTAGCACTTAAACCTATTATTTTGTAACAATTATTTTCATGATAAATGAATTGATCAGTCGAAAAATCATTTATAATAGAGCTTTCGATTAGGCTTTGTGAGTAAAGCACTCCTTTAGATACTTTATCACAACATCTTTCGATAATAATCGCTACACGAACTGTAGTAGGTGTTGGAGTGACCTCTGCAGTAGTAGTTTGAGTAGGTGTAATAGTTTGTGTTTTGGTTATTGTATGTGTAGGAGTACTAGTTACTTGAGGTGTTTTACTCGGGGTGTTAGTTTGTGTAGGTGTCGGTGTCACTGGTAATGCGTAACACCCTCCAGCTTCACAATCGGCAACAATAGTTGAGGGTAAGAAATTAATTGCTATAAAATCTGTATCATCCTGTTGTTCAATAGCAATAAAACAAGTTTCATCAGTGACCCCAAGTATTACACTCAATGATGTGAATTTTACAACTGTACCTATCGGGTGTATATTATTCTGACCTCCAATGTTGAATATGTCACCAGTTGCACAACCAGAATAAAATGTAGTACTACAAACTTCGTTCTGAGTTACCTTACAAGTTGCACATTTCTTTTCAATAGAAGAAACTACAAAATTTCCTGAACCAGGAATAGATTCTTCTATTTCTGCAATGTTTAGACAAGTATATTGTACACTACCAACCGTAATTGGAGTTTCCAAAGAAATTGTCATACCAGGTGCAAGTGATTCTGGCGTATCTTCAATAGTGTTATTAGTTACAGTGTCTGGTGTGTAACTAATGTATAATTCTGAAATTACGACCGGTTCTGTTGTTGAGTTTGGTGATAAACAACAAGTTGTAACATTAGTAAGTAAGTATGTTATTGTACCAGAACACGCAAATTCTCCTCCTGAGTGATTATTAAAACACGGTAAACAATCACCTGTATTATTATAGTACCATTCTACTTGATAATCTATTACTGTACCCCCAATCCCTGTATCACCACCACCTGCATTACTCTGTGTTACAACCCAACAAGATTGAGGAACTCCATCAATCTGTGGGAATGCCCCTTGTCCACCAGGAATTACAACAGAAATTACATCATCAACATTTAGTTGGGTAGGATTGTTACTTGATTGTAGATTCTGAGCATCGTATTGTACAACAACGTCAATTAACTGATTAGCCGGATCTCCTGTATAACAACATGACTCGAGTGTCAAAGTAAAGATAATACTAGTATTCGACCTATAGATACTGTTATCTTTACCTTGAGTAGTAGTTTGAGTTAAAGTAGGCGTATTAGTAAGAGTGACAGTAGGTGTGTAAGTATTCGTAACAGTTAAAGTAGGTGTTACTGTATTAGTTGATGTAATTTCTGGAGTCGTACTTACTGTCGGTGTAATCGACGATGTCGGTTGTGGCGTTCTAGTAGGGGTATAAGTAGGACAAGGTGTTGTTTGTGATGAGTTTGTACATTCTTCACAAACTTCCTCCCCATCAGTATAGACAAATGTTACTGGATAATAATCTAGAGTAGTATCATCATACTTAACGATATTAAGTATAAAGTGACACACACCACCTATCCTAATACTATCATTCTTTTTAGCAGTTGCATCGGTTCTTACAAGGATCTGATTTCTACCCTCTAATTGATAAGAAGTTGCACAACACACTTCGAGGACTGCAACGACTTTATTGAGTGTTGGTGTAAGAATTGGTGTCTCTGTAACAGTATTTGTGACTGTAATCGTAGGTGTAACTGTCGGGGTTACAGACTTAGTCGGTGTAGGTGATGGTCCAGGATTTGAACTTATACACAATGAACAATCACCACTAAATGATGGATTAACTTCGAATGTATTAGAAGTTTGAACAAAAGTAACAATACTTGTTACTTCAAAACATTGACCAGAATATGGTTCGAAATCAACAACACCAACATCACCAACCTCAGTTGAGTTGGAAGTAATTGCACTTATCACCACACCATTTCCATAACAATCAGTCAATTCAACACCTATAAATTTAGAAATAGAAGTTTTAGTAACTGTAGGTGTTAATGTAGTTGTCTCAGTTATTGTTGGTGTAACACCTGGAGTTTTGGTGTTTGTTAAAGTAACCGTACTAGTAACTGTGGGTGTTGAAGTTAAATGATTAGTTGGTGTATTAGTACTGGTAACGGTTACTGATGGTGTATTGCTCGATGTAATTGATGGTGTAGTAGTGACAGTAGGTGTCGGACACGGAGTAGTATCAACAGCACAAGTACTACAGTCGTCACTTATTTCATAAATCGATGGATATTCATCATTATCATTTACAAAATAGTGTGTAATATAATAACATTCACCATCAAATAAGAACGCATTACCTTCATCTGCCTCAATCGGCACATTGAAGAATTTTGGAATTTGACTTCCACAACAACTTAAGGCTATTATTGATCTAGCATTAACTCTTAAAACTAATACTTCAGATGGCGTCACTGAAGGAGTTGCAGTGGTACTCGGAGTATATGTTGGGGTATTCGAAGTTGTTGGTGTATTTGTTAATGTAACTTGTGGAGTCACTGTTGGAGTACTGTCCTGCGTATTTGTAGGTGTATTAGTAATTCCTAATGTTCTAGTTATTGTACTAGTCTGAGTATTTGTAGGTGTTGAAGTATTTGTAACCGTTGGGGTCTGGGTTGGAGTATTTGTATTTGTTGCCGTGTTTGTCGCGGTTTGAGTATTTGTAGGTGTTACAGTTCTTGTCTGTGTTGGTGTTAAGTAAGGAGTTACTGTATGGGACGCAGTTATAGAAGGTGTGGGAGTAATTGTTGGTGAAACAGTATTTGTAGGGGTATTAGTTGGTGTTTCAGTATTAGTAAGTGTAACAGTTTTTGTTACAGTGGTAGTAACGGTAGGTGTAGGTGTATTTGTAGGTGTTTCCGTAGAAGTGACAGTATTTGTTGGACTTACAGTAGGTGTAGGAGTTGGACACTCTTGACATTCACTACAAGTTTTGACTGTAATTACAACACCAAAAATAGCATTTGGTATTTCTTCAGTTGTTGTTACTTTTTGTATAAGTTGGAAACATCCAATATTTGTATCTACAAAGTTACCAACAACGGCATCTCCTGGTTTAATTCTTATGAACTCGATCACATTCCCACAACACGGTACACCTTTAAACACATCGTAATATGTTGTCGGTGTGACTGTAGCAGTTTCAGTAATTGAAGCGGTAATAATAGGTGTTCTTGTTAAAGTAGGTGTCAGTGTTGGTGTAAGTACTGGTGTTGCGGTTGGACATGGATTTTCTTCTCTACATACGTCTTGATCATCATAATCAGATAAATTATAGAAATTCCACTGAGTTTCATAAATTCCAAGATTTATTATAACCCCGTAACAACTACCATCAATTATTATTATCGACTCAGTATAACCACTGTCATTTACAGGGGTATCTTCGTACATGTTTACATAAACTGGTTCCCCAACTGGTACACCATACTTGTCTTCACAAAGTGGTAATGCTAAGAATGTATTTATGCCTGGCTTTATGGTTTCGGTAATGGTTTGTGTAAGTGTCGGTGTAAGTGTTAAAGTATTAGTGACAGTAGTAGTTGGTGTACTAGTAACTGTACTAGTCGGTGTAGGTGAATTTACTAACCTATATGACTTTTCTTGACTAACTCTCTTTTTTAAGTCAGAAACACTAAGATATCCAGCATCCGGCACATCATCTTCTTGATTACCATCTTCATTTATGCATGGATTATCAGAAGTACAAGGTGAAGGTCCACCATCATATAATCCATAAATAGGGTTACCACCTGGACCATTTAATGGAACGTCAACAAAATTCGAACCATTATAATCATTTGTTAAATCTATTTCAGCAATTACTACACAAGTACCAATCGCATCAGGTAAAATATCATCCATGACACCAATAACAAATGCCTCATCTAGGTTACTATCGACTAAATATTGTGCTAAACCTTCCTCAATACCAACAAAGTAGAATCCTTGGAAATTACATAGAGGAATGACTAAGGCGGTTACATAAGTTATAGGTTCAGTTTCTGTTGGTGTATTAGTAATCGTATTAGTCTGAGTTGGTGTATTAGTTGGCGTTTCTGTTGGAGTCTGTGTGAAAGTGGGGGTCTGAGTTGGTGTATTTGTTAATGTATTTGTTGGTGTTATCGATGGAGAAGGCGATGCAGTTATTGTAGTCGTTTGAGTAGGTGTTTGTGTAGGACAAACTATCGACCCAGACAATTCTTCACACAAATCTAAAGTATCGTAGAAAGGACCATCTATGAGTGGGTAAATTGGGTTAAATTCACTTTCATTTAATACTTCAGTTATCTCATAACAAACTTCTTCATAATTAAAGTACGCACCTAATCCTACATTTTCAGAAACATTTACAAATAATTGTAGATCTCCAAACCCTTCACATTGATTTGTAGCAACAACCGATATTAAAGTTTGGGTTGCGGTAGGGGTTTGGGTATTGGTAATCGTATTTGTAATAGTATTAGTAGGGGTAATAGTTGGTGTCTGTGTTGCTGTTTCAGTCGGTGTTGGTGTCGGTGCAATACAATCATCATCCTCACAGTTGTCTTGAACTGAATATCCCTCTATCGTATAAAGAATAGTAGTTAATCCAGCATTATCTCCTGGATCGATAAATGTCCCACATAAATCTAAGTTTTCTAAAATACTACCAAAACTAATTGTTACACCAACAGGCTGTATTAAAATACTTCCGTCATAAATAACATTATAAATTTCACCAGAAACACATCCTTGTACTCTGATTGATTTGCAAATTTCACCACAATCAGTACAGTCTATGTGTTCAGTAACTGTTACAGCATTAACATCTTCATTAGTAATTTCAAAACCCGTGACAGTCCAACACTTCTCATCTGGATCACCATCTATACTTAATACCATACCAAAATATGGAACCAAACTATTTAAATAAATTGTTTGGGTTACAATACCACCTGAAGGATTTCGACAACAACCTGATAAACTAACTTCATAATTTATAGATGTCGGAGTAGGTGTATAAGTCTGAGTATTTGTTATTGTAGCTGTTTGTGTTGGGGTATTTGTTGGTGTTTCTGTTGTAGTATTAGTTATTGTATTTGTTTGTGTAATCGTATTAGTTGGTGTAATAGTTTGTGTTGGGGTATGTGTAGGCGTCTGAGTTGGACATGGAGTAACGAAACAATCAGTACAAGAAGAATGAAAATTATCTTGATCAATGACAGTTCCGTCTATGGATGATGGTAACGATGATAATATTCTGAAACATTCATCATTGATACTGATGAAAGTACCTAGTAATAGTGGGTTTCTTGGATCACATGCTAATGAAACATTCCGTGTTACTTGAACTGAAGGATCACAACAATCTTCCAATACTAAATTCCAGTTATTACATGGATAAACTTCTTGACATTCTGGACAACTATCATAGTCATAGTTATCAACGAAACCATACGATCCATCACCACCAATTGATACGGCTTCGTAACAACATCCATTTATTACAAAGATCTTACCGTCGATTCCCCAATTTTCGTTTTCTTGGTTTACACTTACACTCAGATTAAGTGTTCCAGTACAACAATCTTGTAAGTTTAAATTGACTGTACCTATTGTACCTGTTTGTGTAGGAGTTTGTGTGGGTGTTGAAGTTTCTGTATGTGTAGGTGTGTTTGTAGGTGTTTCAGTAGGTGTTTGAGAAGATGTCTGTGTGTTTGTCGGTGTTTGAGTCGGAGTCTCCGAAGATGTGATTGTATTTGTAGGGGTCTGAGTTGGCGTATTAGTTGGTGTTTCTGTTGGAGTCTCCGAAGATGTGATTGTATTTGTAGGGGTCTGAGTTGGTGTATTAGTTGACGTATTAGTAAGACTATTTGTTGGAGTATTAGTTGGAGTTATCGTACTAGTTGGTGTCTGTGTTTGTGACGCAGTTATAGAAGGTGTTACAGTAGGTGTGACCCCTTGTGTTGGTGAACCTGTTTGAGTAACTTCTGGTGTTTCTGTTATTGTATTGGTTAATGTATTAGTTATAGTATTAGTTATAGTATTTGTTGGAGTTATAGTATTTGTTGGTGTTGAAGTTAGAGACGCAGTTATAGAAGGTGTCATCGTAGGAGTAACCCCTTGTGTTGGTGTGTTGGTTTGAGTTACTTCTGGTGTCTCTGATGGGGTAACTGAAGGAGTAGAAGTAACTGTAGGTGTTTGTGTTTTAGTCTCGGATGGTGTATTTGCAGGTGTATCTGTTGGGGTTACCGTATTTGTAACTGTGTTAGTAATAGTGTTTGTCGGAGTTATAGTCGGAGTTACTGTTGGTGTCTGTGTAACTGGAATACACAACGGATCAGAGCAACCATTTTGATTTGGTTCAGGAGGTGTGACATCAACTACGTAACTTGGTATAAATAATGAATCAATTTCTGTATCTAGAAAAATATTAATCGAGAAATCTGTTTGATCCACAGGATAAAAACAATATGACGTTAGGTCATCTACAATAGATTGAGACGCTGTCGTCACATCTATATTTGGGAAATCTATGTAATAATATTGTTGTTGTCCGTTAACTGTCGATTCTAATTCTAAAACTTGTATACTACCGATTATATGTTGGATGTTGTATACTAATCCGTTATTACAATTTTTAAGGTAGGTTGATTCACATGTTTGTTCGGTTATGAATAAACAAGTTTCACAATTTTCAGTTATTAACTCAATATTATTCCAATCTATGATTTGTTCTACTTGTGGAACAAATGCCGTTAACTCATAATTTAATGTTATACAATTCCCTTCGTGGAAGAATGTCACACCGGACGATGGTAAAATTGAAGCTTCAACTGAGAAATTAATTTGATAGAATATAATTGACTGTAATGAATCACTACAACAATTACTAACATTCCAAAACGAAATTAAGGATTCTTTAGTTGGGGTAATCGAAGGGGTAATCGTAACATTAGGAGTATCTGTTATTGTCGGAGTAATTGTCGGACATGGATAATTCTGTTCACATTCATCGCAATTATCAATTAAATTGTTCGCATTTATTACCTCCAATAATGAGGGTGAAGATGCACCTGGACCCCACGTTGTTGATAATATCCTATAACACTGTTCTCCATCACCTAAATCCGTTTGGTAAGTTGTTTCAGTGAAAGGCCAGGTATTATCACCACATGGTATAACTAACTTAACATCACCTACGGGTTCAAAGTCGTCTTCACAACATGACGCTAATTGAATTTTCCATTCTGAACATTTATAACCACCTTCAAGATTACTAGCCTTACAACTTGCATAATCCCAGTTATCTCTTGTAATATCAAAATCATTATTAAATGTAACTGCAACTGCTCTGTATGCACATCCATCAACAATATAAACTCTTCCATTTGTTACAACATCTTCAGATACTACTAATGGGATACTAATATATATTCTTAGTGTTTCAGTACAACAATCAACCGCAATGATCGTTACCCTAAGACCTTCAACCGGTGGAAGAGAAATTGTAGGTGTAATGGTCAGTGTGTTAGTCACTGTTGGTGTTGGTGTCACAGGACAAGGTAAAATTTCTTCACATTCTTCACACCCACCCTCGAAATAAGTATCGATATAATCTAGGTTTGGATCTGGCGGGACTGACCCTTGATTTACCATATACCAACACTCATCTTGGTATTCAATACCAATTGGTAAGTCAAAATCTAAGAAGAATTCTGGTACATTAACCGATACCGAAGCTTGTCTACAACAACTTATTAAAAGTACTCTAATATTTGTTACATAAGATCCGCAACCTTCAGAACCACAACCTAAAAACCCATACTCCTCCGGTAAGAAACTACTTACCATAACTAATAACGGCTCTACATCATCTGGTAAAACAGATGCAACTAAACATTTTTCAAATTCTTCAAAACCGACTGAAGGTACGCCTGGTATCCCTGGAAAGAATGTAAATATTCCACTAACCGATACCGTCCACCCTACTGGATTTAGTATATCTGAAACAACATCTTGAGAATTACCTTGTAAGAGATAATAAGTACCTGTCTGACAACCACGGTAGATCATAGTAGTACATCTAACTTCACTATTTACTATCTCATCTTGTATACAATCACTACAATCATTAAATGAATCCGTTACAGATGTTAAATCAGGAATATTAATAACATTTGGTGGTTTCTTTTCCTTAATTTCTAAAACTGAATAACACTGTCCACTAATAACATACCCATTAGCTAAAGGTGGTACGGTATAGTTTCCATCATCATCAAAATCAAATATTAATTGAGCCCAAAAAGAATCAGGTAAATATCCATCATCTTCCGGACAACAATTACGTAAATGGTAATATAAGAAAGTACATTCTTGACCACAAGGATCGTCTAAACATTGTGTTAATGAAGTAAATTGATTGTTAGGGTCAAAAATCATCTTCCTACTTTCATTCGTACCAACCACAAGTGGTATCACTCCATTTAGTATACCTTCACTAATTTCACCCCAGTTTGGTCCACTCCCGGTAAGGTTTTGAATACACTGACCAACAACCCCTTGACAACCATCATTAGGAGAGTCAACAGGTGGAGGTAAATCCATTAAGAATTGTAGCAAACCACCTACTTCAGTTAATGTACCAACATAACCTAATTCTGGGAAATTTTGGAAAAATTGTGGTTCTGCGTATGTAACTTCAATCAACCAAATACCTGAAGGATAAGTGGCGTTTCTTGTACCACAAGCGACTCTTATTAATCTATAATCAGGCAAAGGTGCAAGTTCACAAGATACTGTACCGTCATCCTCATAATCAATCAAATAAGTTTCACCATTTATAATTGTTCGATTATTGGGACCGTATTCTGTAATCACCGAAAACGCAAATTCACAAACCGAATCAAAACCTGGTGGTACTTCTGAAGGTTTATAGTGGATTGGTTCATATCCAAAACCTACGGAACCATTACCGGTAGCGGTTGAAGTATCAACATATAAATGTCTTGGATAAACAAGAATCCAACCATCAGGATCAGTAGCAAAGAAATTAGTGTAGTTTGAATTATATTCACCAACAATTCCTTTAAAAATCATTAATGATCTTTGAACTCCCAAATTTTCTCCTGACTCAACACCTGGGAAATCTTCAGGGTAAGTTATATTATCAACACCGAACTGTTGTTCATAAGGATTCTTCATTAAGAATACCGTTCCTGGAGTATAGTTTGCAATAAATTCAGCCGAAATATTTACATACCAAAATTCTGGGAAACACTCCACATTTCTACCAGTCTCTTCATTTCTAAATTCAAAATCTGAAATTTGATCATCACCAGGATCAACACACTCTGTTCCACATAAAACTTCTTCATATATACAACGACAACAGAATTCGAATTTAACTAAAACTCGATTTACTTCATTTGGCTGTAAACAATTACAAAGTGGTACTGAATTTATCTCAGTATATAATAATCCTGTACCTAAACAATTTTCAGGTAAAGTATATGGTTCATTTAAAGCACCGAAAGAACCGGGAATGTTTGCATTATCAGGATATTGTGTAATTAAAACTTGTGGACCTAGACCTTGAGTTTCACAATCTACATCAACATAACTTCCTTGTATTGGTTTATAACAGTTAAACTCATACCAAACCGTAACACCACTTAACCACTGTATTTCATTTAAACTTAGGAGTGACTCTTGATATAATAAGTCTGAAGGTGATGGATCCCATTCCAACCAATTGTGACCTTGAAGTATATTAACTAGCCCTGCGGTCTGCATATAACCATAAGCAGTATCTGGTGATATCAATAATGAAACATCTTCGATAATATCCCCCTCTTCACAACAGGGTTGTAAATCAACTTTATACGTCAATAACGGTGACTGGTAACAACCTTCATTAAATTGATAATAAAATCTTATTTGTTGAAAATTAACAGAGGTATTAGTATCGTAATTCGTCTCATTTATCGAAGAAGTATTTTCTAGAATGACTCCATTAACATATAATTGTTGCGCATCTACATAGTTAATTAAATAAGTGTTTAAAACACCCACAATTATTTCTTGTTGACTGTTTGGATCTATGAATATAATCGTCGGGTTACCGGCTTGGACTATAGATTCGAAGAATGATAAATTATTACCACCGTCACCATCTACTACATTAATCCTAAAACATATAATAGAACCTTGGGTTCCTTCAAAATTACATTCCACAGTCCCTAGATTTGACCAGATTCTGACTAAACCTTCACCAACATTTGATCCTGTACCAAACTCAACTTCGTAGTTTAAAGTTGTAGTACCTGAAGTTTCAGTCGAACAGTTTTGATCTAAAACTTTAGTAAAAAATGGAAGTGCACCTACAAGTCTATTATTAACCACATCTCTTATGTCCTGTACCGGCCATTGGTGTACTGGTATACCATCTTCAAGTTCTGGATCTACAAAATGATTTCTTAGATAGTACGGAAAGACTTCAACACAACAACTAACATCTCCATCATCATAATCATATTCAGAATTATTCCAAACCCATGGTGTACCTGGTTCAAACCAAGATGTGTAATTACAACAATCTTCAATACCAATACATGGATTGAAAAGACCATCAATACCACTTTGGATAATTACATCACCAAATAAACTAACAGGTAAATCGGGATTATTAGTGAAATTTTCAACCGGTGTCACAGTATTGAAACCTAATCCTACTTGTATTACAGGTAATTTTTCACCATTATAAACTGGATCTCCATAAGCGGCAGATTTTCTATATAAAGAAGTATTTGCGTATCCTCTAGGTGAGGTTTGAGGTAATCCTGAGTAATCTCCATGTGGTGCTTCACCCATGATAACTTTTGGAAGATCTGCTCTGTGAATAGGTATGGATTTGACACAATAACTTCCTCTATCACCCCTTTCCCAACGACCCCCATCTCTACTGTCTAGTGTACCTGTTCTATATTTAAAACTTTTCCAGTTACCTATTGCATCCTTGATCGCACCTGGCTCTAAGTAAATAAAATCAGTGAAGGATCTCATACCTAACCAGTCATTACTATTAAATGCACCGAAATTCTGACCATAAGCCTGTACACCTAAAATTCTCTCTTTGTATAGAAAAATATCAAATTCATTTTGCTCATTAGATGTATTAAGAAATAAAGTATTTAAACCGTAATCATTAATAAGATTAAGATCAGAAAAAGTATAACTTTCTAGGTCAATGGTACCTGGATCTATATTATAATTTTCTACATCTGCATTCACAACAGCATACAAAAATTCATCAGTAACTGGGTCACTATACAGAAGAGTAGGGTCTTCTGATAATCCACCACTTTGGTTAACAGCATTCCCGTAATTTCCAGGTTGATCCGAATAGTAGTTGAATGATACATTTACCAGACATCTACATTCCGAATCATTATCTGGGTTGAATATGCCTCCCCATGATTTACTACAAATTCTATAATTCTGTGATCTATGTGGCCACACAGAACCTAAACCAAAATCATTTCCATCAGGATCTTGAAACACTTCACCTTTGAGACCCTGGAATTCCCAAATACCGGGTCGGTAAGCATGTTTATTTGGTTCAATTATAGGACCAAAACAATCACCATCTGGTGGAATTTCATCTTCTGGGTTTTGAGAAAACGGATCAGTTTTACATTTAGGTCTCCATGAAGAATTACCTTCAAAGTTTTCATAATATTTATATAATGGTTGGTTAAATGACTGTGATAAATTTTCAGGTCTTGGTAGTTTATCAAATCCGTCTACATCATTATAGACACAACCTGGAACTTTGACGTTATACATCGTGGGCTTCTTATCACCTGAACCCAGCCATCCATTTCTTAGTCTTCGTCCATTAATTCTCCACCCTGGAACTCCGGACGTGTAATCCTTATAATAAGACCCATCAGATAATTTAGGATTTATAACATTTAAGTCATATTGACCTCCGTCATCATCATATTCTGTTTGACTCCAAATATCAGACCAAATATGATAATATTTACCACTATTACATCCTTGGAAGTATTCATATATACACTCTCCACCATAGTAAAATAGTGATTGATCTTCTTGTGGTAAACCTATTAAAGCGTCATATAAAGTAGACCCCTTTGTTCTGATTTGACCTAAATTCAAATAAGAGTAATCGTCATTTGATGTAAGGCTTGTTATTTCAACTAGTTTAAGTAAGTTTCCAGTACCAACAGCAATTCCATCAGGCGTAATATAATGATCTACCGCAAAATAACCACCACCTTCAACTATCTCATCTATTTGTTCTTGAGTTGCATAAAAACTTAATTGTAATTTTTCATCACAGTTATATACTGATTGAGATCCATCACTGTCATCATCTTGAGCTTGATACGATACCGGACTAATAGATTCTATATACCCTTCTCTTCCTCTTCCATAAACAGAAGATATTTCACAAAGACAACCGTGTTCAACATAGATTAAAATTCTTCCATCTCCTTGTGATTCTGGTAAATTCATACACAATGGACTGGTATCTGTACAAACAAAACAATTTTGAGAAAAATCATTCACTAAAGAATATTGACCCGATATAAATGCCGGACCTGGCGCAATTTTAAATTCCCAGTAATTGGAAGTACTGATTTGTTCAATATTTACGTTGTCTGGATAATCACACCAGTAAGTAAAACAGGAGTCAAGTTCTTCAGCCGTAAAAGTCGTTGTTGAGTTTGTAGGATCGTACACAATAGAACTTTCTATTACACATGTTCTTCCAAATTTTTTCTGTACACCATATTCGTTACCTATACCCTCTATCTTTACAGGGCCTCCAGACCCAATATTAGATCCTGAATTTATTTCAAATAATCTTCCAGATTCACAAGATCTCCAAATATCTCTAAATCTACACCTAGTATCTATAAAAGGTTGTACAAATGAACCATAATCTGGACCTATAAAATTAGGATCAATAGATGATGCTTCGTAAAAGTTTTGATATAACCCTTTACAATCTACGGGAAAAGAGAATCCTTGATTTAAAGTATTTATCGCAAAAACCTGAGACCCATAGTTTCCGTATCCATAATTGTTATTGGTACCAAATTGATCAACTAATAAACCATTTGCAGGGTTTGCTTGGACAACACCTAAAAACTCCGCTGGAATACCCAAGACTCTTGTAAATGTACATAAATTATCATTACCTGTTTGTGGTACAGCTTGGAACAAGTCAGATAATTGTATATCAGAGGTTTCAGAAATCACTTCTGAAATAAATGTAGTTCCTTGGGGGATAAGATTGCCGAAAATATTATAGTAATCGCACCCTAACCTCCACTTATACATAGTCCTCAATTCATTTGTGGCTACTTGTGTAGGTGTTGGAGTAACAGGCGGTGTTGGTGGTGGTGGCACTGCTGAACATGGTGCAGTAAAACAATCGACAACTATTTGTTCAGAATCAGGACCAGACGAAAAAGGACCACCAATTAAATTATTGTTTTCATCATAGTTAGGGTAAAAACCATTATCACCTAAAATACTAGAACCTCCCGGAGAGGCTGGCAACATAGAGTCAAGAGTTGGTAAACCTATTACTGGATCTAAAAATTGTGCAGGGAAATCTACAATATCATTTTCACCTAAATTTAATGGACCTCCATCCATTTGGGGGTTTTCATTTATCCACTGTTGAATTGTAAAAATATCAACTATCTTGAAGCAGTTACTGACAAAAATTTCAGTACCTAATGTTTGATCATCTGGATTTTGACTAGCCCTTATGTCAAGGTACCAAGCCTTACCAATTAAATCCTCATATTGATTTAAAAATGGTCCATAATTGTGCAGAGATAAGAATTGTTGATCACAAGAATCTCCAATATTAACCAACGAATCAAATCCAAAATATTTAAAGAACATATAATGTTTTGTTCCTAGAATATTTGAACACACATTAGACCCTTGCGACGGATTACAATTAACAAGAAAAACAAAAGGAGAATTCTGTTTTACACTTAATGATAAATCATCCAAAGTAATGTCACATTCTACATCATTGGCATATGAATTACAACCGATACCCTGAAACAATGATCCTTCTTCGTCAGATAATTCACCGGGAAGTGCCGCGGCCTTTCCTGAATTGTTTAACATAGGTCTATAACCAAAGTTTACATAATCTGTTGGAGGAGCAATATCAAATAATTCACCTTCAGATTCATTATAATCCGGAAGATTACCATCGACATCTGTAATTATATAACAATCTTTATCAATCCTAGGCGTATTATCAATTGGATCATTTATTGTTTGTCTAACGATCCACTTATTACCCCAATAAAATTGTGGTGAAATTGTATAATCACCATTGCCTTTTTTTATGAATCCAAAGTTAAATTTAGAATCACTAAATTTTTCGAAACCATAAAAATTAAATGTATTATCATTATTCTCTTCGTAATTCCATTTTTCACTCCCAGTATTCGACCACATAGGTGGAAGATCAGGGTGTGGGAATCCGAATATTTCATCAGTATAAGAACCTAGAGGATAAAACTTATTTCTAACATCACCACCTTCTTCAAAGTTACAGTTTAATAATTTACCCCTAAATTCAAAGTTTTTTAATTTTTGATCTTTTTCCGGTATTGGGGTTGGTGTAGGTGTAGGTTCAGGTTCTATATTATTTATTTGAGTACAAATTTCACAATTACCAAAAATTCCTATATTACCTATATCTAATTGGGCAGTATCAGTATCTGAATCAACTAAATAACAATGACCCTCATAGAAAAAAACATTACCATCTTGAATAGGTGTATCAAAACCAATATTAGCAACAGTATCAGTATTCTGACATTCTGAGCTTAACCTTATACACCGTTTTTTATATAATGCCATAACCTTGGTTGATTACTATATAAATAATCAACATTTCAATTTTTATTAATTTTTTTAGGACTCTTTTCTTAAGTTCCCATCGTAATGATCAAATCGATCATGTTCAGTTGGTGAGAGTAGTAAAATACCTGGTGTCAGATTACCTTTAATTGTCTCCTGATACATATGTGACATCCATGTTTGTTCATAAGGATGACCCCAAGTTGTATCTAAAAACATTTTCTTATTACCAGTTTTTGAAACCAATTGTGGCCAATTTGAATAATAAATTTCACCATTTGTGTAAGCTAATCCTTTGTGTGATAAAATGTTATTATATTTTGTTTTGGGGGCATTTGGGTCTAAACCAACTTTAGGTAACTTATTATAGTCTGGCCATACTTCTTCTCTTACAGTTTGAGGTACATTATACCAAGACCATTGTGTAGAATTATCACCATAAAATTCACTGAATGATAGTTTTAAAAAGTCAAAATCTTCTTTGTTAGCAATCTCTAAACTCGTATTATATAATTTTTTAAAGAATCTAGGAAATCCGTTTCTACATACACTATCAACTTTCGTATAGAAGAACATATCATCTTCAAAGAAGTAATAATAATCATAGCCCGCCCTTTCTGCATGTTCAGCAACGTATTGTCTACCACCACATACACCTAAATTTTCTTCCATTTTGACGTGAATCGCGTTATTGTCTTGACAGATTCTTACATATTGATCATATGTACTGGTGTCGACAGAATTATCAATAACAATAATATCAGGTATACTCAAGAAGTCACTATCATAATATAACATCGACCTAAATAAGGTTTCTAATTGTTTTGGACTATTAAAAGTCAAAATATAAACCGCAACACTATTAACATCTAATTTAGATTTACTCCCTCTAATTCTTGTTTTTTCCTTTTTTACTTCATTAGTTTTATTCTTAAGATCCTCGAAGAATTTTGATACTAATCCATTACCTTCTATTTTATAATATTGGTAGTTTTCAGTATCTTGGTATAACAAAATAGAAAATAATGATTCTTCAGTACCCATAAATCCATTATGTAGAGTGGAACTCATCAGACCATAATATTGACTGCTAAATTTTTCGATAGCGTCTTTTGATCCCCCAAAAAACCCACCTCGACATACCTTATCTACTTTATCACCAGATAATTCACATAATTCATTATAATCAAATCCGTGTATTTCTTTATCCGCAACATATGGGAAAGCCAGAAATGATATCTTGTCATGAAATTCTATATTATCTAAAACTTTATCATGTGTAAAATATCCTGAATGTACAGTATTTGTAATACCACCATCTAACCAAAACAACTGTTCTGAGTCAAATTTATCGAAAATTCTAGCATCATTCAACAGAAAAGGTTTTGACATAACCAACGGATTATACATCTCTAACTTACTCTGAGTTGAATCAACTAACCATCCTGACTGGTTTTTCCAATTCTCATCATTTCTAATTTCTTGAATCTGGTCAAAAAAATGATTTTTAAACCAATCTTGATTTCTTTGGATAAATTGAGTGTTTGATTGATCTCTATTATCGTTTTCAAAAACAATCTCTTTTAAATCTTTTTCTCCAAAAATTATCATGTTATATGGCATATCCAAAAGTTGCTTGAACTTTTGGATATAATGCTCATATGATCTGGACCAACCCTCTGTTAATTCCTCTCTTTTGATATCCCAAATACCTGTAACTATTGTTACTTTACTCTTTTTATTTTTAGTAGGTGTAGTCATTTAGTAAAATTATATTTCAATTTAAAGATTTCCCGTTAATCTTTCACACCATCCTTTTTCAGTTGAAAATGGCCAAACAACCCAATAAGCAGGTTTATCAGTAATATTAAATTCTCTCCAAATTTTACAATAACCATCTGGATCTCTCATCATTCTGTCAATTTCACCCTTGTCCGCATCTTTTCTGAAAATAGTATTATCTTCTTTATCATGGAAAGCAACTACCCAAAATTCATAGTCCTTTTCCGGTACAGAATCATAACCAACATCAATACAGTGTTTATATATTGTAGCGAAACTTTCCATCCAAGCCTCTTTATTCTCGAAAGTATCGATTCCAGGGTTTGGTGGATAATTTTTATCTAAGGTATATTGTTGTATCCCTCTATTTCCAAAGTTTAAACCACTATATTCTTCATACTCTTCCAAAGTTCTTATTGAACCAAATCCATACTTTCCTTCATGACCTTCTTGGACTTCGCCGTCCATTCCGAATAGTTTTCTATTTGTTAAATGAGAATGTTTGTTACGATCAACCCATTTTTTATCGTCATCCCACTGTTTAGTTCTACCCTTTCTAGTATATTCGTGCCAAATCAAAACTTTATGTGGATGGAATAAATCATAACCCCACGTATATGCTCTAGCGGCTATAGAAATTTCTTCTCCATGAAAATAATATTCAGGGTTGTGTTGCACTTCTACTGAAAATTCTCCCAAAGTAAACGCGTAATGGGCAGAATAGAAACGAGACGGTACTGGGGTATCCAATTCTTTCCAATTTGGAATTGTTTCCGGTAGGAAGAATACTGCCCCTTCAGGTATAAATCTATCGAAAGCCATTCTCCATGGTTCTGTAACTCTAGCTTGAGGATCATTATCTGGGTCAAACGATGATACGTATGATGTTAATAATGGTTTAGCAATTCCCATTTTTTGTAATTTTTTTACCATACCAATCATCTCGACATCCCAGTCTTTTTCGAATCTCATATGTGAGTCAATTTGTAGTGTGTAGGTTTCACCACTATAAACTTGTTGAACCTGGTGTCTTGCCCAACATACTCCCTTACTTTCAGTATAAGGTACGTCAACCACTCTGAATCTTTTATCATCTTTCCACTTATCTAGGTTATCAAACCCATCTTCTGGATGATACTGTCTACAAATACCAATTACCAAATTCTTTGGTCTTTTAGCGTTTTTTATCATACTTTCCAGTGTGTTTACTAATTCTGGATCTCTGTATGATGCAATCTGAACAAATATTGTTTCTTTTTTTCTAGGCATCTTTTTAAATTTTACTTAGAAAAAATTTCGTATAATAAATTAAATTGTAAAGTTTTTTTTGATCTTAATTAAACTATTTGTTTTCCTCCGTTCCCAATTGCAAACGCTGTACAACAAATACCACATGGGATTGGTCTCCAACATTGAATAGTTATTGAACTTTGGATATTAACCCCTTCTTCACCACAGTAATCGGGTCTTCTAACTTCACACTGACAAGGTTTAAAACCACCAGCAACCGGGAATAAATCATTTACATCATCCTCTGGTAAATTTACTAATCCACAATCACTTATGTAGAAATATCTACCAAATTGTTCAACGTAGTAAGAATCAGTAGAATTAGTTTGTCTATTAATACCTTCATATAATGTATCACCTTGGAGTAAATAGGTTTGACCATAGAAATCAGTCTTTATTCTTACATTTTTAGTGTTATTTACAAGATCGCTTAGTCTTAATGCATATCTCAACTCCAGTCTATCAAATTCTGATCCTGACCTTTCATTACTTCCAGGTGAATAACCTATTTTATCTTCAACAAGTATTTGTAATTCATCAGGTTGTTCAAAATCATAACCTAGTAAATCATACTTGACTATTTGATATCCGTCAAAATTATTTTTACTAGAGAATTCAATTACATCTTCAATCTCTTTAAATATTGGTAGTCCGTTTTTTCTAGCAACTACCCCATCTTTCCATACATAAAATATTCTTTTGTCTGAATCTATTCCATCCGAACATGTTGAATCAAATATAAGATTATTCAGACCACCTAGATAACCTTGACCCCATGATTCATAACTCATAGTATTAAATTCTTGCTCAACAGTCAATGTTACATCTCCATAGAAGAATTCATAAACATTACCATCATTAGCGACTTTGGTACCTTTTAAATATTGTCCAGTGACAGTCGTTCCAGTCACAAATCTATTTAAGAACGTAATCGGATTATCGACTGGTACGTTTTGGAATACATAAGTTCCAGTATTAACAGCATATTGTTTTCCATAGTTACCATTTCCGAATACATATTCAAAACCGTTACTACCTGATTCAGCGGTCACTGGAGTATTTTGTGTTAGACAAACTGTGTTTTCAGGTAAGCTCTTTGCCGTAGGTATAGTAGGTGTAATTGTTGGAGTTACATTTGGTGTCGGTGTCATTGAAGCCCCGATAGAATTCAGGTAATTAGAAAGATCATCTAAACATAGTTCACAAGTATCATAGTCTAAACCAATACTCGCGTATTGATAATCTGAATTATCAGTGTCACCTAATTTAGTTAATACATCCCAACATTCATTATTATAAATTATTGAGAATGGAACTTCATTACCTTTATAAATGTTTACCACATCATAAATCGTCGAATCATTACATCTTCTAATTAAGAATAAAGAATAACAAGATTTTGTTTGTGTACAAGTCTCACAATTTTGGAAATTTTCAACTGTAACATATTGATATCCAAAGAATGGACCAACTGACAGACTTTCAAATAATGTGTAACATTCATCATTGACCGTTACAATTTGACCGATAGGTAAGTTTTCAGGGGCATTAAAGTATTCATAAGAATCAGTACAACAACTTTGTGCCAATCTTAATCTATAAGTAGGACTACCTGTTGGAGTGGCGGTAGTTGTAACTTGTGGAGTCGCAGTCGGTGTTGGTAGAGACTTCCCTCTACTAGCAAAACATGTTTCACAATCGACAAAGAATGAATTAATCTGAGGAGCGTTGTTATCTCTTGGCGCTTTTAACTCTTCAATTCTTTGGAAACAAACATTTGTTTCAATGTCAAACACGACCCCACTTTCAGGGAAATCACTTCTAACATTAAAGTATCTAAATTGTGTTTCATCAGTACAAGATTGACATAAGAAATAGTTATAAGAATATCTTGGAGCCGTTGTGGCTGCTAATGTTTTTGTTAAAGTTGGTGTGACTGTTTGAGTATAAGTGACTCGTGGTGTCGGTGTTGGACATGTATTTGCACTTAAACAATCATTTATGGTATTACCTGTCAAATAAGTTGCGGTGAACACTTCTGATCCACTACCAACACCTATACCAACAACAGAGGAACATTCTCCATTGAATACACCAACTTGTCCGAAGAATACTGGGACCGTTGATAGTGCGTCATATATATCTCCAGAACAAATACCACTAACACGGATATCGATCAAACCACCCGATCCTGATGGTGTTGGTGTAACTAATTTTGTACCTGTCTGTGTTTGGGTGAACGATGGTGTTGGTGTTGCATTTATTGTCCTTGTTATTGTTTGTGTAGGCGTAACTGTTTGAGTCAATGTATTAGTCGGTGTAACTGGTGGTGTCCCACAAATTTCAGTATTATTTGCTGAACATTCATAACAATTTTCATAGTAATCAGTTAAGTAAGGTAAAGAAGTATCTGTAATACCACTATTATCATTAGGTAATAACGTATAACAAATACCATTATAGAAGAAAATACCTGATATTATACTTTCACTTATGTTGAAATATATTATTTCAGAACTACCACTACTTGGACAACACAGTGATAAGAATGCGGCCCTTTTGAAGCTAGATGTGAGAGTAGGTGTATTTGTGTATGTTGGTGTCGTTGTTGGTGTTGATGTGGTCGTAACTGAAGGTGTCAAACTCGGCAATAAACCAGCACATGGATTATTATCTGATATACATTCCTGTACTGAAGAATAGTTTGTAGTTTCACCAAATAACGTAGCCCCTGCAGGTATCTCTTGTATTACTTGATAACATTGGTTCACAACATATCCTTGATATGGGATTTCGACTGTAATAATTTCACCAACCAACACATAATCTGGAACATTCGCAGTAATAATACCACTAACTTCACAAGATCCAGAAGCTATTACATCTTTAAATTGACCTGTTGGTGATACTGTAGGTGTTGTCGACGTAGTAGGGGTATTTGATGGTGTGACCGGGAATGGACCTGCAGTTTTAGTAATTGTTGGTGTATTTGTCACTGTATTTGACAAGGTTGGCGTAGGTGTTGCACCTGTGGTACTTGTAACCGTAGGAGTACTAGTCTGTGTCCTAGTTATTGTATTCGTAACTGTGACTGTCGCTGTCTTTGTAACTGTAGCAGTAACTGTAGGTGTTGCAACTTGTGTCCCTGTTATACTTGGTGTTACTGTAGGAGTCCTAGTAATTGTTGGAGTTGGTGTTGGTGTAGCACCAGATGTACTTTGTGGTGATGGGCAAATGTAGTTACATGGATATTCAGCAGTAGTACCAGAACTTATATATTTTATTGTTGATTGTAATGTGTAACATGCACCTGAAAGACCTACTTGATCACCACCTACAAGTTCATAACCATTCACATATTGTGGAAGGTTCGCGAATACGTACACGGTATTCGTACAAGTATCTACCAATGACCATGTAAATAAAGCAGATGTGCTCGTTATCGTCTGTGTTACAGTAGGTGTTGATGTAGTTGTAGAAGTATTTGTTGGTGTGACAGTGTTAGAATGTGTAGGAGTATTTGTAGTAGTATATGTTACTGTATTAGTCGGTGTATTAGTTAGGGTTGGAGTGTTCGTTGGAGTCCCTGCAAATGTTTTTGTAGGTGTAGGACTCAAGGTTGGTGTTTGTGATGCAAATATTGTTAAAGTAGGCGTCGAAGTTGGAGTATTTGTTGGGGTTTCCGTATTTGTCACTGTAACTGTAGGTGTTACAGAGGTTGTTGGTGTAGGCGTAGAAGTTGTATTAGGGGTTGGGGTCGAAGTTGTTCCAACCGATGGCGTAACTGAATTTGTGACAGTATGAGTAGGTGTATTTGTATTTGTAGGAGTACTTGTATTTGTAGGAGTATTTGTCGCTGTTAGGTTAGGTGTGGGTGTCGAAGTTGTTCCAACTGATGGTGTAACTGAATTTGTGACAGTATGAGTAGGTGTATTTGTATTTGTTAAGGTATTTGTAACTGTCACCGTTGGCGTTACAGTTAATCCAGGTGTTGGGGTCGAAGTTGTCCCAACTGAAGGTGTAACTGAAGGTGTAACTGAATTTGTAACAGTATGAGTAGGTGTATTTGTATTTGTAGGTGTATTTGTATTTGTAGGAGTATTTGTATTTGTTAAGGTATTTGTCGGAGTTGGTGTATTTGTAGTAGTATTAGTTAATGTATTTGTCGGTGTGGGGGTCGGACACAATGAATGTACTGTGGTACACTGTGTACATGAACTATAGTATGTACCAACGAATGTTGGTACCTCAGATGCTGGATAAGTATATATCTCTAATATTTCCCAACATTTATAAGCAGTATTAAATGTTCTTCCTGTAGACCCATTTGTTACATTGTAAAACTGAACATCATTAGGATCGCAACAATTTACAGTTCTAGCTAATCTAGAACCAACAGAAGAAGTAACTGTAAGTGTTGGTGTTAGTGTTGGAGTATTAGATGGTGATGGCGTAATACATGGGTTTGAAGCAATACAGGTATCACAGTCATTGTATGTCGTCGCAGTGACCGTATCAAAAGATGGATTGTATGAAATTTCACTGGTTATCGTATAACACACACCACTTACAGCAACCACATCGTCAACTTCATAGATTTCAGACATATTATAAAAATCAGTCTGATAAGTACAACCAGAACATGATTGTAAAACATAAGACTTAAATCCACTAGTAGAGGTAATCGTCTGAGTCAATGTGTTAGTATTTGTGATTGTTGGTGTTGGGGTAGCAGTATTTGTAACTGTATTAGTAATAGTATTTGTTACTGTCACAGTTAAGGTCGGAGTCGGTGTTGGACACGGATTTACGTCACTACATTGCGATTCACCCGTATATTGAAAATTAACAAGACCTTGTGGATAAATTGGAAATCCATAGTCACTCGGGTATACATATATTATTTCATAACATGATCCTTCAAATTCACCATATTGTCCAATTTCAGGATTTTGATTTATAGCATAAAACTGACCATTATTTAGACTAGTAGTCCCAGTTGAACATATCGTCGTAGCAAACACTATCGGATAACCTCCAGTTTGTGATGGTGTTGGACTATTTGTTCTAGTTAGTGTAAGTGTTGGAGTATATGAAGGTGTTGATGTCGGTGAGGTAGCAGGTGTTGGTGACAAGTCTGGATAAACCGCTCTACACTGATCACAATTTACATATTCTGTAAGAGTTGCTGCCGATGCTGTAACACCACTCGATGTAGTATAAGATGCAGTATAACATTGATTATCAACCAGTAAAATACTTCCAGCAGTCGTACCACTTTCAGGTTCCACAACTAATAATTCACCCGTGTTACATTTTATCGCAATCCATTTTTCGAATTGTTTTGTCATTGTCAAAGTTGGAGTTAATGTATTTGTAGAAGTGACTGTTGGTGTATTAGTATTAGTTGAAGTATTAGTTGGAGTGTTAGTAGATGTGTTCGTATTTGTTACTGTAACTGTAGGTGTTGGACATGGCTCTTCAGTAGTACAAGCTGAACACCCAGAATATGTTAAATAATTTCCTGATCCATCAGTGTCGATAATTCCCACTGGGGTACCTGTACTTCCAGTTGTTATGATAGTATAACATTGACTATCAAAACTAACTACTGTTCCAATAATTGATGTTAAACCACTCGCGGGTTGTAAATCAAATGGGATATTAACTTTCAGTACTGATGAACTACAACAACTTTGAATATCTACAATCGAAATATCTCTAGTTGGTGTAATTGTTGGGGTATGAGTAGGTGTAGGTGTTGTGTCAGATCCTACAGAAACAGTTACAGTATTCGAAGGTGTATTTGTAGTAGTTGGTGTGTTTGTCGTTGTGAGAGACTGTGTTGGTGTGACTGTTCTAGTTGGTGTTGGTGTAACACATGGATGATATACGTTACAATGAGTACAACTACTGTAAGAAGAGTAAGTGTCACCACTAGTACTTAAGTTTACTATGGTTCCATAATTTGGGTTGATAGGACAAATACCCGCAGTAGCAATAGTTCCAATTGTGAAACACGCACCACTTAATAATACAATATCACCAGTATTAAATGTATATCCAGATACATTTGATGGTAATGTTATTAACTGTGACTCAGGCGAACAACAAGCGAAAGCCGTCCAACAATTGTAAGACATTATAGGTGTCGTTGTAACTGCAGGTGTTTTTGTGAGTGTAGAAACTGGTGTTCTAGTTGGTGAGGGTGTTAGTGATTGAGTCTGTATAGGAGTCTTAGTGATTGTAGTAGTAACAGTACTTGTTGGTGTAGGTGTTGGTGTATTTGTTCTAGTTGGAGTAGGTGTAACACAAGCACACGCAGCATCACTACAACCTTTGTTATCTGGACCCCAAATAGTCCCTAAATTAATATCGGTAATATCTGGTGATCCTAAGGCTCTTGGATAATAACATTCACCACTGTAAGTTATACCATATCCTTGCGATATCCATCCATTGATTTGTGTCGTATCAACAAGCGCATAAACGAACTGAGGTGGTCCATTTTTTATGTCAGTCCAACAACAATTAGCAAATTGATAACCCGCAGTGATCGGGGCAATTTCTGGGAATACAACTTTTGTATATTTGTTAATTGTTTTTAATGTATTACCTCTTCCAGATCTTATATTTTCATATGAAGTTTGATATGGAATAAAAAGTGATAGATCCCTAGTAGATGTTACTTGTGCGGTTCCTAAAGTCTCACCGGGTAAAATATCAACTCTCACACTTAATCTTTCTGTTTTAGTCGGATCACTTGCAAAGTATAAGATATTATCAAACTGAATAGTTGTGAGTTCACTCACTGCCGTAGATGCAGTTAGGACAAAATTAGCAATTGTAGATCCAGTCTCGTAATCAACACCAAAATCTACATCAATAAAAACTTCTCCAGAAGCTGTAGGTGTTTGTGTATAGGTAGAAGTATTGGTAGGCGTAAGTGTATTCGTTCTTGTCACAGTAGGACTTAATGGTAAAGTTGGTGTCGGTGTAGGACATGGATAGTCAGTTTCACAATCACTACACTGACTATAATTACTTACCGGATGATAGTCTCCAGTGTCAGGAGCGTTTAAACCAATAATTGTATGACATTTACCATCAACAACTATAATATCACCAATAGTTGCATTTTCATCTGTCTGAACAACGACCTGTACTTGATATTGTGCGGGACAACATCTCTGTATATAAACATGTTTTAATGATGAACTTTGTGTCACCGTCACTGTCGGAGTCGGAGTTGGACATGGATATAATGCCGAACAAGAATCACAATCGTCATAAATTAGTTCAACAATAGGGAAGTCACTTTGAACTTGATATTCCAGAACATTTTCAATAACATAACAAGTGTTTTCAAAATGAACTACTTTATCTTGTTCAGGTTCTAGGCTCGAATCTATTCTAAAAATGATCCAGTCTTCATAATCACCGCAACATCCTTGACTACATACTATCGTATGATAAGTAATGGGAACTGTTTTGGTTGGAGTATTTGTCGGAGTAGGAGATGGAGTGCAACCATAAAGACCTTGACATGTATTACATGATGTATAAAACTCCGTAATCTGCGGTATGTCATCATTTTCGAAATTACTTAAGCTTACAGTTATGTACTGATCAGAATAGTAACATTCTTCCTCGTATGAAAAATAGAATGTATTATTTAGATCCGATTCATTAACATACAGATTAAAATTTGTACTAGCCGTTGTCCCGTCACAACACTTCTTAGCAGAAAATAGGTAGAAATTAGTACAAGGGAAAATATCCCTACAGTCCGAACAACTACCATATATCCGTCTTTCATCTATTCTAGGATATGTCGGAATTTCGTAATTAGCAAAAAGAGATAAAACGGCATAACACTTATTATTATAACTTACATGCGTTATATTCGAATCTAAATTAGTTAAAGGTATGTTAAAATATTCAGGTGTTTGATCACCACAACATGGTACACATTCATATGCAAAATAACAAGGTCTTATTGATAAACATTCAAAACAATCCTCAAAGAACTGTTGATCTTGTACCCTTGGAAACCCGATTGTACTAGTTTTTGATAAATTTTGTTCGTTTATCCAACATTGCCCTTCATATACGAATGTTTGACCAACTTGTAATTTTGAAGGTACATTTAAGGTAGTCGAATAATTAGAATCACAACATTTCGAAGCCTGTATAGTTTTATAAGTATCCTCACAAGGGTTATCAGTAAGACAAGCATCTATGTCTGAGAAAGAAGAACTTATGACTGGGTGTCTATAATCCAAATCAAGAGGTCCCGCAGCTTTTTTCCAACACACATCATTGTAACTGACAATATTTCCGAATGAATTATTATCAGGAATATTCAAAAAAATTGTTTGTGTCTCCCCACTATCCGCACATACACTATTGAACAAATAAAGACTATACTCTTCAGGTAAAACGGTAGGACTAGGTGTTACCGTTGGTACTCTATCTTTCTGTCTAGTACTATCATCTTCATAAACTATAATCTCTTTTTCGATGACGTTTCCACAGTCGGTCTCTTTACTTACTATAAAAAGATCATATCGAATACCTTCTTCTGACCCATCCAAATCAACAATTTGACCGTAAATCAATTGATCTCTAGACAAATTTAAGGCTATAGGTGATGTCGCAGTTGACCCAGTATGTATATCGAATGGACCAATAGCATTCGAAGAAAGTGTGAGTCTGATTATTACCTGTGCCATCAAATATAAATATTACTAAAGTAGAATGTTACTTATTTTTTTTTTAATTTAAATAATCGAAGTAATTTTTATTCATATCCATGTAAAATTGAACAATTTTACCTTCATATGATGTGAATCTTTCAGCGTGAAACATTTTGGTATCTGTCACCTTCATTGGATATGTTCCAGTACTATCTTCTAAAACATTATAATAGTCTTTTGGTTTTTTGTTTATACTTGTTCCGTCACTAAAATTAAATGTTAGATTTAAATCTCTAATTATGAAAGTCCAATTATTCTGGGACACATCTAAGAACTGGTGTTCGAATCTAATACCAAAACCTTCTTGGTCTGCAAAATCAAATAAGTACAAATATGGATTAGCAGTTGATGTGATAGTATATGACACGTCATTAATAACCCCATTATTAAGTACATTTATTCCTTTGACATAAAATTCATGAATACCCCCCGATGAGTTGATGAATTTAGCACTAAGACTTGTAAAATCATTACCCATACCATTAGAGTTACCTATGATTTTGAAATTGACTTGTATACTCTGGAGTTGCGGACTACCAAATTGAAGTTCATTATCTAAAACAAATTTATGATATGTTATATTCGCCTTTTTATCTATACCGACAATGTTTACATAATTTTGAGTCATATAAGGATCGAAAACGAAATCATTCAAACTAGTATTTCCTGCGACAGTACCATAAAGATATTTTTGTCCTAATTCAGGCACATAATCATTATCCAATGGTCCGAAGGTATTTTTAACTGATCCACACATATCATTTCTATATCCAAAATACGACATAAACGCAGCTTTACCATTAGTTTCGTCAAAGTATGGTTGGTAATCTCCACATTCAAGACATTTACTTACACTATTAGATGGTAAAACATTATCTAATGTTTCTTTTTCTAATTCAGGATATTCCTTTTGCCATCTATCACAAATAAATGTATGATGTAAACCAAATGTATGACCCATTTCATGTACAAATGCCGATTCAAATATATCTAATTCTAATACCCACTGTGAAGTACAACACATTTGACATACAAATCCAGGTAAAGTTGCGATTCCAACAACTCCAGGACCTATTGTATGTGTAGTAAATATACAACCTTTATGATATCCAGAATCTATAATACTTCCGTATGTATCATTTAACCAGCAGTGATATTGGAATCTGTCTAAACCATTCAAATCATTTGTTGTGTGAAGTATCACTTCATACTCAACTTCAAAACTACATTCTGGAGTGTTTTCTATTGCATCTTTCAATAATTCTCCACAGTCAATTGCTTGAGATAATATATTTATTCCATTTTCAGTCGCCAATTCAACTACATCTTGAGCTACGTCGATTCTAACTTTCATAACACCGTTAAAAGATTGATACTCTTGTGGAGTATCTACACCCGAAGGTATTTGAAGTGTTGTCGGATTTGTATCATATTTACATCCAGGTGTCTCACAGTCATATCCAAATTCATATGATTTTGTAAAGTAATAATCGATCTTTGAGAATTGACCTGTAGTCCCCTCACAGCTTATTCTTTTATATAAAGGTTGTGTTCTCCACCAGTCATGATAATTAAATTTACCAGTCTCATGTATTTCTTTGTAACTAACTACTCGATATTTATTTTCCCAATTTTCAATCATTTCACCGTCCTGTGTTATTGCAAAATGTAAATCTTTATCTAATTCACCACATGAATTAAAGGTCGCTGTGTTTAAACCTGCGGGATAACCCTGGTTTTTGATATAGGTAGTACCTTCTACTATATCACCTATTGTAAAATATCCGAGTGGACCCTCTTGTATTGTATCAGTGTAGTAATTATAAAAATTAGTTTCTGGATTGAATTCATATATAAATCCAGTGGTTAACCCACTTAACCATAAAAATCCAAACCTATCTCTATCACATAAATTTTGTTGAATCAAACAATTTAAGTTGTCAACATAAGTAGGATCATTTAATGATTCTATACTAGGCACTTTGTGTACATAGTCTGGGTATGAGGCTAAATCTTCCAAATGTTCCCAATCAGCTCCTTCTCCAATACCAATAGCAATAATTTCAGTGTGATAAACTGGACTCCATGTAGGATCGTCAGGGATGTCATTAGGATCTTCAATACCCAAGGTAGGGTCTAATGCATTACCCAATTTACCTGCAAATGGTGATTGCATCCCCTCAACTACAAATCTAGTTTGATACCAAGTAAATAACGGATCATTTACTTTGTTAGTACCAACAAACTGACCATCTTCATCTGTTAAGTGAGTATTTGGTCCCCAAGTTATAGAATTACCACTATACGAACTAGGATCTTGTATTATTAATACAATTTTTTTGGCAATTCTCGGATTAAATTGATCTTGATCAGTACCCCAATAATTATCACAATTAGGTAATACAGTATCAGGAAATGGTGTCAAATGATCAGTCAAGTTACCTAAAGAATCGGGAGTATCAGGATTCCATTGCTCACCACCTAATTTCCAATTTTCTAAATTGTTCACAGAATTTAACTGACCTATAGTTCTTAATAAACCGACTGGTAAATTATTTCCATACCTTTCTTTCAAAATAGTGTCGATCGCAGTCGTATGAGTTTCTTCGTTGAACGGTCCTAATCCAAAATTATAATTTTGACCTTCCTGAGTCATTAGACTAAAGAAACTAGCGCTATTTTGAGTAGGGTCAGTCAGATAATAAATCCAGGAATTGTATTGTGGATGTAGTTGTACTCTTTCAACTGATTGTTCATAAGTTAAATCTTGAGTATCATAAAGTGGAATGAAAGGTAATGTTGCTGCCTGTGCGTAACTATAACCTGATAATTGGTTGACATATGGCGTTTGTAGTAAATTATCTTGCCACAAATAAACATAATTACTACCTAAGAAATTCATGAGTGTCGACCAATTATTGGCAGTCATTAAATTATCAAAGTAAGTTTTTTCACCCCATAATACATCATCATTTTCATTAACAACATTTATCCTATTTGGAACATCCATCAAATACATAATTCTCAGTCTTCTATCTGTAAATCGACAACATTGAGTTCCAAAAATAGCATCTTCGATCCTAGGTAAGTTTTGATCATACCTTTCACATTCTAGTACTGGACATGATGGGTAACCACCACCACCTTGTGGTGGGATTACTACAGAAATTTCTGATGGTGTCGGCGTAGGGAAAGGTGTATTTGTTGGGGTTGGAGTTGCTGTAGGTTCTACATAACACGGGTAATCACTTAAACAATTCGGGCAATCATTTACACCACTACTATATTGAGGAGTTATTGTTTGCCATGAGGGTGTAAACACAAATTCTGAATAATCTTCAGTCATAGGTACCAAATCAATAATTTCAAAACAATATCCCACTATTTGTGCATGTGTCGGCCATATTTCGAAATGAATTACATCACCAATCTCGGATTCAATAGGTACGATGAATTGATACAAATAATCTACAAAATTAGGATATTCATCTACATCTATCTCACAACATGGTTTAGTAATCGCCTTTTGTCTATACTCATCCCTAGTTGGTGTTGGAGTAATCTGTGGAGTGGTCGTGACTAAAGGTGTACATGCCAGTTCTGGATCGTTACAATCTGGATCTGCATCACAAACGCATTCCGCACAGTTCTCTAATGTATTACCATCCGAATAATGGTATTGTATATTAGCCATGTCATAAAAAAACGGGTTGAATACAAAGTTAGTTTGAATTATTTCATAACAATTAGTTGTATTCTGTAATCTTACAACATCACCGATTTGGAAATTATTAGGTAACGTGACTATTCTCCAGAAACTATTAAGTCCTCCACAACATTCTCTCAATTTAATTAACATAAGACTTTGAGTAGGTGTAATTGTGACAGTAGGAGTCGGAGTAGGTGGTACATAAACACATTCTTCATCTTCACATTCAACTTCTTGAACATTAGAGGGGTAACCCAAATAAAACAAATCTATAACGTCAAATTCCCAATAATTTGTTAAAACAATATTTGTAAAACAATAATCACTTTCATATGTTAATGGTACTTCGGCTTGAGGACTACCAGCAGGGAAGAAGTATGTTTGTCCAGGTGTCGCATCTACTAATCCTGAAATTGTAGAAATTTTATATATCTGTCCAGTAGTACAACCAGAGTAATATCTAGATCCACAGTCATAATTACCATCAGTAATACAATTTTCACAAGCAATATTAACATCACCTACATATACTAATGATTGTGGTATGTACACATCAGGACTGAAAGGATTAGGATTACCACCAGAAATTGAATTAACTCGATAACAAGTACCAAGGTACGGTATTACATGACCAACTGCGGGAACTAACGAACCCGATCCATAATTTAAGTTTATCGATAAACCTCCGGGAAATTGTTCACAACATTCTCTAATGTTTACAGTGAATATGTACGGTGTTGCACTAGGTGTAACATCTGGTGTTCTTGTATTTGTAGCAGTAACAGTGGATGTGACAGTAGGTGTTGGAGTAGTCATGGTAGCAGAAGGGGTTGGTGTTGGTGTGTTTGTAGGACAAGTGTGTACTGGTGCTTCATCTAAACATTCATCACAACTTGAGAAAAATTGATTACCTCCAAAATCAAATCCAAAATGATCCTCGAAGACCCAAAGAATTTGATAACAATCACCATTCCAGTAAATTCCCTCATATAGATAATGACCTTGAGGTCCTGAAATAAAATAAACATTATCGTCATTATAACTTTCACAACATCTTTTTATCGCATATGTCCATAATTCTGGATCACCACACGCACTACACTTTATACCAGGAATATATAAATCACTAACATCAATATTTTGTGATGTTGGATTTTGATTTACAGGTTCAATTATTTGATAACATATTCCTTCATAAACATAAATGTTATTACTACTTAACTGTGGTGGATTATACCCAGGAATATAATTTAATAAATCTTCACCAATCTGTACTATCATTTGAAGATTTAAATCTTCGTCACATGAAATTGCCTTATATGCACTCGCACATCCATTTTTTCCGATACAATTTGAACATTTTTTATAAAAATTACCTGTTATGTATTGAGCGAATGAGAAAGTAAAATTATAAGCCTGAATAATTCTATAACACTCCCCCCCATAGTTAAACACATAATTAAAGAAGTTACTAGGATTAGGTGAAATAAATGGATTGGAAATAAAAAATGAAAAGTTTACATTAAAATAGTATAATTGTGTCTGTCCTTGGTGAACTTCTTCACAACATTTCACAGCTCTTACAGCATAGAATGTTGGCGGCGGCGCAATACTTTTCTCGTTAAAATCTTTAGTTCTTTCGATATAACACTCATTACATGAATTAAAGAAATTGTTTTCTATGTAAGGGTGCTTGTAACTAGCCTTGAGAGGTCCTACTTCTTTTTCATAACATTCATCTTCAAACATTAAGAAATCAGTATTACCAAAGATTCTTTTAATATTTAAAAACTTGTATTCTACATCTAAATTATCAGAATTACATTTTCTATATAGATACAAATCATAATCACTTAGAGCCGAAGGTGTTGGTGTCATTTCAGGATTAGATCTTATTAATCTTTGTTCCTCTTCCTCATCATCGTAGACAACTACTTTCTTTTCTACATACTCCGAATATTCTTCGCTAAAAGTATCAACAATCGTAATAATATATTCGGTACCATTTACTGAACCAGGTAGATCAACCACTTCACCTCTTTGTAGATCAAGTCTTGATGCACCACTTATCAATGGCGTATCATTTGTAGATCCTGAATACACCTCAAAAGGACCTTTGGCGTTTGAACCTATAGTTAATCTTATTATTACATTTGCCATTATTTAGTCGTGTGCACAAAATTTTATTTGTTGATATTCAGGACCTAGATCATTGAGAACCTTTTGTGGTTTAAGTTCTAAAACTTCGTTAAGTCTACCACTGAAGTTTTTTTTGTCTGATGTTTTCCCAAAAATTTCGTCTTCGATAATGTTAAATTTCAGAGAATTAATTTCATATCGTTCTATGGTTTTCCCTGCTTGATTTAATGATTTATATTTTAAACTATTTCCATTATAAATCATATTATTCAATTTAACTACGTTCGATCCTTGATTTATCTCGAATTTAATTGTGTTATCATTTTTTTCTATTATTACCATTTTAAATAAATATCATTTTAAAATTAATTTTCCAATAAGTTTTGACAATCTAAACCCCTTTTAGTATCTGGATTGTCAAATCCAACTACAGAAACACCATACTTTGAATTATAGAATAATCCTTTCAATTCTCCATACATATTATTGTCCGAATCTATAATAAATGAATCGTACTCATTAAAGTTAGTTACCAAGACAAAACTTCTTCCATTTTTTGTTTTGTTTCTAAAGACAGCCTTTACCGTTGTACCATTATACTCAAAGGTACCTGGACCGTCTGGTGTACTATCGTAAATTCCTCGACCCGTACTTATTTGTCGATTATTTTCATCAACCAGTGTTATTATTTGTATCATGAAAGATTTAAATATGTTTGTAGTCTATTGTTTATGTTATTTTTAATAACTTCCCTCTCATAAGATGTGTAAACTTGTAGTTTGAATACCACACCATCCACATAATTGTGTATTATAGAAGAATCCGGAGCTATCGTGAAACAATTTTTAGGTAACCTTTCATATTCATCCCCTTCATTGTCTTTGAAAGTAATCTTAATATCCTCTCTGTATAATTTCCATTGGAAATCAAAATCTCCAACATTATTATCTGTCGATATATCAAATCTTTTGATTTCTAATCCCAAAGAAAGTGGATCACCACTTAAATATATACCTTGTATCTCTTCCTGATTAAATGTTTTTTCATAACTACCTGATGTAGTAGTAGTTTCACGATCTAATACGACTTGATTTAATGTGTTTGCAGTATTGACAAGTCTAATTTGATTCTCTAATTCAGTATTACTATCAGGAGCCCTATAAGTTATTGTTAAACCAGTAATAACTTTTTCAATAATTTCATCACCAATAGATATAAAATCATAATATGTAACATTAGACTTTGGTGTTATATTAGTATAAGTATCATTATTTTTATCCTCCAATATTTTGGTATCTAATATATTTTGTGAGTCTCTTGGCGCATTATATCCTGCACTTCTCAAACCACTATAAGACATGATACTTATTTTTCTTTCATTTATATCATCATTTATAAACTCATTGTAGTAAGGTAAAATTTGATTTCCTCCCTTACAACATTCATATCCTAGTAAACTTGGGAGTTGGCTGTTCCCCGGATCTAAATATGGTGTCCCCAATTCTGGGAAAATATCACCCCAAACATTATCAAAAGAATGTCTTAATCCTAACATATGACCTAATTCATGGAAATATGTATTCATAATCGATCCTGGTGTTGGATAAGTAAACGTACTCATCCTCGACAATGTACCACCTATATTACCGGCATTTGCACCGTTTTTTTGTAATAATGAACAGTAATGATATTGTTTATACCCATAAACACTTCCATAATTTTCATACCACCATCCCTCGAAATCGTTTATCCCAATGCCCGATGTCGGATCTGAAGGACTCTGTAATGATAGATAAAATTCATGATTCGAATCAATCACTTCGTAATTGAATTCAAAGTTGAATCCCAAGTCTATTTGTTCATTTAACATTTCCTCAGAAAGTGCACAAACAAAATCACCTGTAGACTCTGGTCTACCATCTTCATTCATAACTTCATCATCATCCCATACATAAATTAAAACTAAAACTCTAATAGTCCCTGTAAATGGAATTATATTCTCATCATTACCATATTCTATAGTGTCAAAAGAATAACTTATCTCACCCTCTTCAATGTTCGGATTATCCCAACCAGAGAAAGAACTACCAGAATAACTTGGTTGTTTTCCAATAGTTATCTTATAATAATCAAAGTATTTTGAGGTCACTGCGTCATTCAAAGATATAACTTCATAGAATTTTTCATTTTGAGTTACTGGTTGATTATTAACGTAGGGGTATCTTAGAATATTATCTGTAAAACTGTAAGAAAGATAAGTATCTCCACTCACAATTGTCCCGATAGCAAGTTCATTTTCACATCTTTCTTTATCTACCATATAAACAAGATTACTAGTCAGACCTCTTAAATAGTATTGTTCTAAATCGAATGCAATGTCATAGGTATTAGAGAAATTTTGAAGGTTAGAGATTGATATTATTTGATGATCATCAAACTGTCTTAAAACTGAAGTACCTGTTATTGTGTATGACGAACCAGTATAATTATTTCCATCAAGACTTATTATCCTTCCTTGATCTGTTATTACATTTATTCTATTAAATTCATTATCCCATGAATAATAAAAAATATCTATTACTTGTTCTGACGATTCCAAGGATTCTTTTATATCATAGAAAAAAACATTACCATTATTAAATATTTCATTATTTTGATATATTCTTTTGTAAGAAAAGTTTCCTCCAAGTATAGTACTACTCCAATACTGATGATAGTATGTAGTTCCACTTACATTACCTTTAATCGACGTTCTTATACCACCACTTTTTGAAGGTAATTGACTGGATAAATTAAAATCTACTGTTGTATTTGTTGATCCCAGTATATTCACCAAATAACTTGGTGAATTTGTAAGGTAATCTGTAGATATTATAATATTAGAATCATCATAAAGAGACATTATCAATAATCCATAGAGACCGTTATATGACTCCAGATTTATTGTGGTAGTCTTTACCGATTCATTCACCAAATTTAAATTCAAATAATCTAAAACAAGATGTTTAGTAAGGTAAAATTTATCATTACTTTCTTTTTGTAAAATAAATAAATATGTTTCACTTTCAACAACGGCAAATAGGATATTTATGATTTCAGTATTTTCTATTCTTAATTCTGTTATATTAAATGTAGATTGAACATTATCATTGGTTATATCTATTTTGGCTAAGGTCTGTTCACCATCATTATCAAATAAATAATAAAAAATTTGTTCGACTTTGACTTTAGTTTCCAGATTAGAAGTTGTTTCACTTAATGCAAAAAATCTGTCGTATTTTTTTAACATGAATAATGCGGCATCTCTCTCATAACTAACGTATCTATCGTTTGGTGGAGGTGCAATACCTACTCTTTGTATTTTAGATCCTTCTTCATAGATTTTTATTGCCGAGGTATGACCAGTGAATCTACTATCATAACCTCTAGCCTTTCTTGTAAAAGTTCCACCCGTTGTATGTATTTCTAAATTTAAATCATCTAATTCCAACACCACATTACTACCTGTCGGCACTATTGTACTTCCAGATGGTGTGACGTTAACACTATAAGAACCTGAAAAATATTCTATAAAAACTCCGTTAGTTGATAAGTCTGTATAATCTAAAATTGCTAGTTTAATTATTGTCCAGGTTTGACCTGTAATTGGTACTGTTATGTTAGTTGTCAGTCCCGTCGAATTTTCTGGGGGATCTGTAGGTATTGTTTTGGCATATATAGGAAATCTTTGTAATGTGTTATTTTTTGTGAGCCATATAGTATAAGTCATAAGATCCGTCCAACTTAAATCATCTATAAACTCTTGGTAAAATGCTGGCGTTTCCCAAAAGGGTTGTTTTAATCTTTGCACTGCAGTAGTTGCTGTAAAATTTAATGTCATACCAGTAATTTCTCCTTCAACAAATTCACCATCTACCATGTAAGAAAATAAATTAAGATTGTTTCCGGAGTAAAATGTCAAACCACCTTTAGAATTTGTAAAATCATCAGTCCTTCCTTCATTTAAGAAAAGTGTATTAATTTTATCCTCATTGATTGGGTAATCACGATACCTTGTCGCTCCTGAAAATTGATCGTAATTAACATCTAACAGTACGTTTGGATTCAACGGACATCCGTACCCTTGACTAGGATCTATATCATACGACATTGCAGCAGATTTACCAGGTGCTTCACCTGAATAAGCTATGTAACTATTACCATCATTATAGTATGGTCCATTGAATGGAGGTGTAATTTCGTACCTTAATAGATTGTCTAATGCATTCAATTGTAAGTCTGGATATAGGGTTTTCCATTCTGCCTGAATGTCAGAAAAAGTATGGTCTAAACCTAGATTATGACCTAATTCATGAACAATTAATTTTTCAGCAAAAATTTCCATATTGTCAGTTTCTAACTTAGGATAAGAATTGGTAATCTGATCAGCATAATTAAACGCAGTTAGATAATGAAATTGCTTCGCGATACCATAGAATGAGTCAATAGGTAGTTTAGTAATTATAACAGCAAAGTGACATCCCGTTGTATTATAAATTCCACCAGTCGGTCTATATTTAGATTCTAATGCGTACCAATAATTTTCACTACTAGAGGATCCAGCACCATTATAATAATTTTCTCCATCAGTAAAAA
>UEXM01000452.1_pt1 | contig 43555 bp, 47 predicted proteins | sample 1796661 | NCBI WGS metagenome assembly UEXM01 (sample SAMEA4772469, study PRJEB27181) | metagenome | reverse complement strand
CAAGTTGTGCGGCGAGATCATCATTCACGATTCCAGAACCATCTAGGGTCTCCAAGTATCCCAGTATGTTCTCAAAGAAGATTTCGATATCAGAAACATCAGAAGAAGTTGGGACGATCACACCCAACTTGACTAGGGTGTCGACTATACCGGCAGTGTCCCTCGTGATTATAAACCCAAAAAGTTTCGTGAATCCATCCCTCAATTCTTCGGAGAGTGGTACGAGTAGACCAAAATCATAAAATACAAGTTTACCATTGGGTGAAAATCCTAGGTTTCCGGGGTGTGGGTCGGCATGGAAGAGACCGTTATCCATAGTTTGAATAACATATGAGTTAATCAGAGCTTCACAAATCTTCTTCTTGTTCACTCTCTTGTCTGTAATCTCTGTCAACTTGGTGGAGGGTACATACTCCATGACAATCATCTCATCATTTGAATATTTTTTATAGACCCTAGGAACCTTTACCCAATCAACTTCTTTCATACTTTTTCGAAACTTTATGGCATTGTCAATCTCCTGTTTGTAATCCGCTTCCCCTAAGAGATACTCTATAGACTCGTCAAGAACTCTCCCTGAACTATTACCCGTGTCGATACCCACCCGCTCCAGTACCTGTACAATGCCTCTTATGTTATCGGTATCTTCTTTCATGATATCCAGGATTCCTGGGCGTTTTAATTTTACAACAACTTTTTGACCGTTTTGGAGTACGGCCATATGGACCTGGCCGATACTCGCCGATTTAAATGGTACAGGGTCAAATTCTTTAAAAATATCATAGTCTACAATGGTATCAAATTCCACGGGAGGAACGTCATCTTGTAATGATTCCAACTCTTTTGTAAATTCTGGTGGATAGAGATCCGCTCTCGTCGAAGCGATTTGTCCTAATTTTACAAATGTCGGTCCGAGTTCAAGGAGTTCCCCTTTTGTCCATCGACCAAGTTCTGATTTATTTTGTACAGTTGCGTTCTTCCAAAGAAATTTACCTGCAAACTTCCACGTTTTGAACTTTCTGTTAGGGACACTCACTGGTACATGTTGAGCAACGCATAACATTCTACATTCTATAAATGTTTTTTTCTATAAGTATATCAGGATGAAGATTCATATTGTAGGTTCCGGGCCAACGGGAATGTCCCTCGCATGGGAGATACTCAGGTCGGGTGAACATGATGTCACCATTTATGATAGAAAAGTCTCGGCTGGTGGTTCTTGGTGGGAACCAGAAGTAGATACTCGAGACCTACACGCACACCGGATTGTATTTGATCGTGCATTCGTCAATACACAATCTCTATTCTCAGAGATGAACATTCGTTGGGATGATATATTTGAATATGTAGAAAAGAGGAATATTTTTGAGTTTGCTTTTAAATCCCTGGGTGTAAAAGATTACGGAACTCTCATTTCACTTTTTTCTCGAGTACTTGCTCAACCAAAGAAATACAAAACAATTTCGGTGAAAGATGCAACTGGAATTCTTTCGGAGAGTGGTCAAAAATATATCGAACACCTCCCACTTATCATGGATGGGGTCACTTGGGATGTCATGACAGCATACGAATTTGTAAAAAATTTAGACCATACCATACTTTCACAAATGTACACACAACGGGTTTCGGGTAAGGTTATGTGTGATGCTATGGAGGAAGCACTCATCGACGCTGGTGCCAACTTTATTTTTGGTACAGAATTGATGAATGTTGAATACGGTGAAGACGATTTCGTCGCAACCTTTTCAGATGAACGAATCGTCGATGATGGAATGCTTTTTTTGTGTCTCGATAATAGTCCAGCCATAAAATTACTAGGAGATAACTGGGGACCTGATGCACTCAAGAAGGTTCAAGGAAGTACATACGGTGCTATAAATGTTCTCATCGATTATGAGGAAGCACCTGAAATTAAAACAGACTTGGAAATAGCAACACAAACCAAGTGGAATTTACAACCAAAAGTTCTTTCAGATGGGAAAACAATTTCGTGTGTCATATGTGATTTGAGTAAAGAAATTCTAACTTCTAATCCTGAAATTATAAAAACTGAGGTTATTAAACAATTGGATTTACCCGAACCAATTGGTATGCGAATTGGGTGGGGTGCAGAATGGGAAGTAGAAAAGGAAATGTGGACCTTTTCTCAATCCTCGGGGGTTCTCAGTCTTCATGGTCAACTTCCATTCTTTGGTAAGTGTCGCAAAGTTGCAATGTGTGGTATGATGTCTCCACGTGAAACACCTTATTCGAGTATAGAAGCGGGTATTGAGGTTTCTAGAGCCTTAAGTCATGAATGTTTTGGTACGAGGGAACCACTCAAACCACTACTTCTGACACAAGTTCTACTTCTTATCGTTGTACTACTTATAGTTTTAGTCTTAGTGTATCGTAATAGACATTCATGAAGTTCATAGCTAAAGTACATGAACCCATGTTTGAATTTAACAGTAAAAAGTATATCCGTTTTATAATTCCTGCCAAGGTCTCGGAAATTATAGAGCGAATGCATACATCAAAGTCGCATCTCCTCATGAACCAAAATATTGATAATCCCCTTGATGGATCCACCCTCACAGTGAAAGTACCATTCCGTTATAGGAGAGTGATGTGTGAGGTCAAAGGACGTCCCATTCAGTCTCTAATAAGGGGTGATGAAGCGGAAGTTGTGGTGGACTTCAAAGGTGTTTGGAATGTTGGAAATTACTCGGGCTTTTCTTGGACACTCTCGAGCTCCTCCACGGGCTGATTAGGATCGTTGGGAAGATCAATTGTCTCAAGACCACCCTTCTTGAATCCCTCAAAGGTGGAGAGCATACCCTGAAGCCTGAATACTTCCTGGGTCATCTTCTCAATAGCGGAACGAAGTTGTGTAATGTTCTCTTCGACGTTTACGGTAGGCATCTTATACTCATTTAAAGTTTATACTCTTTAAATGAGTATAGTATGACCACACTCACTAGAACAGGATATCTAGTGAATGCAGGTCCAATCCAAGAAATTAAAAAGGAATTAACGGTAAGACCTGTGGTCAATGGGGACTTTGGATTTCCTCCACCGCCTTTCAAAGTTTTCAGACCAACTAAGAATGGAGTGTGTGTTCCCAGATTCTATGGAACCTCTAAACTTGGGGAACCTGACCAAGATAGACGACCAGAACCCACCCGAATTAACACTAAATTTTCAGGACAACTTCGAGACGCTACACACCAAAATGAAGCATTCGGAGCAGCTATTAAAGCAGGGCACGGCGTCCTTTCTTTACCATGTGGCTACGGTAAAACGACGGTATCCCTGGCCATAGCTTCCAAACTTGGATACCGCACAATGATTATCGTACACAAACAGTTTCTCGCCGACCAGTGGAGAGAGCGTATTCAACAGTTTTGTCCAGGTGCTACCATCGGGGTTGTACAACAAAACAAAAAAGAGGTTGATTGTGATTTTGTCATCGCCATGCTTCAATCTCTTTCCCTTAAGGAGTATAATTTCAATGATTTTGAAAGTATCGGGACTGTCATTGTTGACGAGGCGCATCACATATGTGCTAAAGTATTTAGTCAGTCGCTTTTCAAAATATGTCCAAGACACATCTATGGTCTTTCGGCGACACCAGAACGTAAAGATGGTCTCACCAAGGTGCTTCATTGGTTCATGGGACCCACATTCTTTGCAGTTGAGAGAAAGAATCAGGAACAGGTGGAGGTGTTTCCAGTAGTCTTTGATTCTCCAAATTATAGAAACCCTCCACCCTCAATGCGGAATGGTAAGATTTCAATGCCTAACATGATTACGGAATTGGTTGAGGACCGTAGTAGAAACAAGATGTTGGTTGAATTAGTTAAAAAAGCTTCAGCAGGTAGTCGACAACTTCTTGTGCTCAGTGATCGTCGTCAACACTGTGAATTTCTTCATCAGTGTTTCCCCAAGACATCCGGACTCTATATGGGTGGTATGAAGGAAGCCCAACTCCAAGAATCTTCAAAAAAGAAAATCATCTTCGCCACGTTCAGTCAGGCACATGAGGGTCTGGATATACCCACTCTAGATACAGTTATCCTTGCTTCACCAAAGTCGGATATTACTCAAAGTATTGGTCGGATTATGAGAGAGACCAAGGGAAAAAAGAATGAGCCTCATATCTATGATGTCCACGACCCATGGTCCATCTTTACTGCTATGTATTACAAAAGAATGAAGGTGTACCGCCAAGGTGGATTCAAAATTCACGGTAAGAATGTGGAAGAACCCAAGAGTGCCTTCCCTCAGGGAAAGTGTCTATTTTTATAATCTGAACCTCTATTAAATGTCTGGTGCATTGATACAGTTGGTCTCTAAGGGTGTACAAGACATGTACTTGACAAGTGAAGAGGGGCATTCGTTCTTTCGTATGAAGTTTACAAGACACACAAACTTTTCTCAGGCTCCAAAATTAATCAAATCCGTCACAGATACAGATAATTCGATTACCATCCCAGTTTTGGGTGATGTCTTGAATGGTATTTGGTTTGAAAAGGTTGGTACCAGTAATGTGAATATGTCGTCCAATCTCTTTTACAATTCCACAATTGATTTGTACATCGGTGGTCAGAAAATTGATTCTCAACATTTTGATTATTATTCTGACATCTGGCACAATTACATGTGTGATACATGGACAAAGACACAAGAACTGAACAATAAGGTTTCGAAAGCAAATCCTTCTTTCATGCCACTTCATTTCTTTTTCTGTGACCACAAAGCCTTTTTACCTCTGGTCGCCTTACAAAATCATCAAGTTGAAATCAAAATCAATTTCGACGATGCACACTATAACGACACAGACCTGAATCTTACACCCGAACAAAAACGAATCAATGTATACGGCAACTATATTTACCTAGATAAAGAGGAACGAGAATCACTCGTGAAGAGAAGTCTCGATTTTGTCATTACACAAACACAGAAAATTGAACTTCCAATGGAGACTGTCACTGATAACAGAAACGGTGGTGGTGAAAATACATTTGATATTTCTTCCTTCAATCACCCAGTCAAATCATTATTTTTTGGTTTTGGTGCATTAAGTGATGATTTCGCAAACGATCGTTTTACATTCTTAGAGGGTGATATTTACATCAATGGCACCCCTATCCTTGAACACATGTCCCCCATATATTTCCACTCGGTTCAAAATTATTTCAAGTCTACATACGGCGCTAATGATTTTGTGAGTGAAACGCACGTACTTTTTAACACACGATTCTTTGCGTACCACTTCTGTTTAAATGCTTCAGACTATAACCCCTCCGGTACATGTAATTTCAGCCGAATCGATAATGCAAAGTTAGTACTGAGAGGTGTGGAGAAGGGCAACCTTAGACCAGAAAATCAGACACTGGATATTTACGCCGTAAACTATAATGTTCTCAGGATTAAGGATGGATTGGCTGGAATTTTATTCGGTAATTAAGGTATAGATGGGTAGGACAGCTCGTTTCGATCAGGTATATGTGTCCAGTCTAGACGCAGACCCAGTAGAGCAAGATGTACTCACCACTGTAAAAAGTATCGTCACAAGTGAAATTGATGTTGATACTCTCACAGTTGATAAGATAGCCATCTCGAATACAAACCCCACGAAAAATATTTCGATTGGTTCAAATATATTTGTGGATAACACAGCAACGAATATTGTCGTTGATATCACAAAGGGTCTTCGTTCCGAACGTGTATATGTGAATGATAAACTTGGTATCGGAGCACCAAACGCTACGAATGAATTTCAGATTGGTCCAAATAATGAACTTACGATTGACCGCGAGAATATTCATTTATTGAATGCGAAGGGTAATGTTATTGCAAACAATGTACTCGCGAGATCGAGTATGAGTCTAGGTACTAAATTTAAGGTGAGTGATACAGACTCAAACGTACTGAAGGTTGTTGGAAATACATATTCGACAAATGTCACTGTACATGACCATCTCCTCGTTGGTAATGATAGTCGTAATGGGTCTAACGTTGCAGTATTTCAGGGTGGTAATGTTGTCATCAGTGGTGATCAACTCATCATAAACGGTAATTTACAGGTGAATGGTAATGCATTTGTGTCAGAAATAGCACAGTACCAAACAACGGTCAATCTAGTTGTCCAAGATGCGTTTATTCAAATGGCGAATACCAACACTGGTGGCAATTTTGATAATGCGATTATCATGACAGAGGAAACAGATGGTTCGGAAGCAAATCTCGCCATTGGGTATCAATTTTCCAACAATGAATTTGTTTTTGCGCGAACATTTGCTGCCCCACCAGATACAAGTCTCATCGTTGATGAGTCAAACACTGTGAATCTTCATGTGTATGGACAGTTTTACACTGATGGTAATGTGGGTGTCGCGAATACGACTACAGACTACACTCTCTCTATTGGGTCAAATGTCTATTTCGATGACACGGGTTCTAATGTTATGTTTTCGAGGGGTAATGTGTTTACAGAGAGACTTCTTGTAGGCACCGGAGGTGTTTCGGTTGGTGATCGTATCACGGTTAACGAAAGTGCTGATAGTATTCTCACGGTTGACAGCAATATTCAAAGTTATGGAGTTCGAACAACTGGTACTACACAATCAGGAATCTCAAACACTGCACCCATAGATACACTTTCTATTGGTGCAAAAATATTTGCAAACCTAACAACTGCAAACACACTCACGATTGTTGGTAATACGACAACAACAAATTTATTTACTGGTTCAATCTATTCACATTCGAACGTTGTGATACATGCAGACAGATTCGGTGGCGACAGTGCGACGGATGCACTTGTCCTTAAATCCGGTCCTACTGCTTCAAACGTGAGCTCGATCGAAATATCTGGTGCGAGTACATCAAACACGAATCAAATTATACGGTTTAGTACAAAAAATACAGAAAGAATGCGGATTACACCTGAAGGTAAAATAGGTATAGCGAACACAAACCCCACCGAAGAACTAACACTAGCTGGTAATGTTCATCTAATTGGTAGCAATGCTGTTGTGTATGGTAATACATGGGGTTCTAAGGGGATGCGTATGTATTCGGAACCTAGTGTCGGACAGAATAGAATCGAAAACATCGTGGCGGAAGGTAAAGGTCTCAACTTCTATGCGAGTCAGAACTCCACGATGGGTACACCAAAGTTAACCATCCTTGAGACGAGTAATGTTGGTGTAGGCACAGCTACACCTGAGGGTCGTCTCCACACTTCGGGTGGGGCTGTATACATTAATGATCCAATCACATATGATAATAGTTTGAACAACCAAGTCATACCTCTCCTTGTTTCCAATACAGTGGAAATTGTTGCCGGTACTATTGATGTCGCGGATGTCCTGCAATTGTCCCGGGAAGGTAATGCTGCTCGTGATGGTGTAAGGGCGGCGTTTAAAATGGGTAAGTACGATAACACCGTTGGTAAATCCAAATCTAAACTGGATATATTCTTGTCCGATGACCGATACACAGATGAAACGGAGGTACTCACTCTACGTGCGGATGCTCGTGTTGGGATAGGTACGACACAGCCTTCCGCACATTTAGAAGTGTATGCCACAGGTGTGGGTAATCCAGTGGGTTTGGAAGGAGAGGGTAATGGTATTTTGGTTCATAACCGTAGTGCTGGTGCGGGTGATGCTATTGTAGCGATGCAGACTGATACAGCCTCTGGTAATTCTTTCACTTCGTATGTACAAAGTGATAATGACACAGCTCTCACCGGATGGTCTGTGGGTGTGGCAGGTGCTTCCAGTGATTTTAGAATCACAGAGGATTATCAAAAGGTTTCTGAACCTACTTCGGTTGGTCTCTTCATAAGTGGTACATCGAGGAATGTTGGTCTCGGCACTGATGTACCCCGTGGTAAACTGGATGTCTCTGGTAATGTTGTTGTGGGTGCTCAACTGTCGTTCAACGGTCTCGATGGTGATGAATTTGGAAACACAATGATTATAGAAAGGCGTTATAACGTTGGACAATCTAGAAATGAACTTGTATTATTCAAGGGTAATGACGCTACAGCCGTTGATGCGGGTCCAGATCGAATTAGACATATAGCCGCTGAACACGTATTTCAAACGTACACATCCTCTGGTGAAACATTCTATGGTGCCAACCAAATTCTTGAAGATATGGATGGACAAACGGATAAACCTTTAGTCGTCTGTGATAACCAAATTGTAGTTGTTGGTGGTCAAAGATCTGACGCTGATTCTAGAGGTGCGAATACAAAGCTCGTGGTAAATGGTGATATTGAGTTTGGTGGTGGTGGTGCGTTCAGATTGACAGGTTTTGCCTTTTCAACAACAACATCCGATCCATCGATTAATATAATTAGAAATATCCTCGATGGTAGTACACGTCGTCCATTAACGTTTGTCCATGAGATTGACGATAATAATGACTCTGAATTTGCCCGTTTCGATACTAGTGGAAACCTGGGTATAGGCACATCAGTTGTAGACTCAAATGTACACATTTATAATGCAGATACAACTGACCAAACACTCTTAAAACTTGAGAGTCCCGGTACAAACAAAGAAACTGGTATGCTCATATACACGGGTGAAGGTGAGGGTGGGTACCTGAAGGGATTCAGTGATTCTGATAACGGGACTACAGGTCTCATCGTGGGTGTCGCGAACAATAGTACTCTCACAAACTGTATTCATGTGATTCACTCGAGTAATGTTGGTGTCGGTACAGCTCTACCCGGTCAGAAGTTCCATGTTTACGATGGTATAGCGCGTGTGGAAAGTGCCTCGAGTAATGCGACCATCGAACTCACGACAACCGCCGGAAGTTCCAATATTTACTCGGATACCACAGGTAATGTACACATTAACTCGATTTCAGGTGCACCAACAGTTTTCCTCAACAGTAATGTTGAGGTCACTGGTGATTTCGCTGTAGATGGTGCTTTAGATTTAGGTAATCAGGTTGCGATTGGTCTTGATGGTGCTACAGCTAATACAGCACTTCACGTGAATGGTGGTATCATCACAAATTCTGATCAGGTTTCCACAAAGAAGTATTCAAACACGTTTCCACTTGATTTCGGTGATGGTCAAGATATTCAATTGACATTTAGACCAGGAACCTTCTATGCTAAGGTTGTGGCTGTCTTAAGAGACACGTCGGATGTACGCAATACAAGTACAATGATTCTCGAACTTTCAGGGGGTACCCATGATGGAACAACAGCATCAATGTACGATATCGCGATTGGTACGAAAAACCTCTTTGGTGCAACGAATGCATACCCATGGAGTGCTACAGCAACTGCAGGTACACGAAGTATAGACATCAGACCAGTTGAAATCGATAGTACACAAAACTACAATTATGATATTTCAGTCGAAGTGACATCCGCGTGTGATGGTGGACTTGCTAAAATTTCACATAACATTAACAGTTTCCCAGCTGATCTCGACAATGGTATAGCCGGTCAGCAGACCCTGGCCACATTCACTTATTAAATTTACTACGAGGGAGTACCTCGCGGTAGATTCAACATTTACGCCCTGATGGAATCAGAGACGGCTAGTGCAACTACGCCGACAATGAAAGCCATGATGACGTAATTCATTTCAGTTTCTTCGCGACCGACCTGAGGCTTTACAGGTTCGGCCTTGGCCTCGGCGACAACTTCTTGCTGTCGAACGGGAGGCTCGAGCTCCTCAAGCGGACAATACGCTATCATTTATATTAGTTTAGAGATTTATTTCGGTCTTCTTCTTTCGACGAGTTCTCTTGGGTTTACTGGCACCCACATTTACCTCCTTGACCTCACCTCCTGTAGAATCACCAGAGATGGACATGATGTCAGAGAGGTCATCATCCTCCTCGACGGGCTGAGGCGCAGAGGGAGCCTGACCCATCGAGGTGTTCATAGGGGGTGGGGGTGGCATAGAGATTCCACCCATCAGGCTAGAAATGTCAAGGCCTGGACCCTGCATCTCATATTGACCCGAACCACCCACCGGTGCCTCAGTGGCGGGACCACCGGGGGCTCGTGTAGTGTTCTGAACCGCCGCCATCATGTTCTTCACAAGATCGGGGTTCTGCTTCATCACATCGTTCATGTTGGGCATAACCGACTTGAACATGCTATTGGTAAGGTGGAACATCATCGCCGAACCACCAAGCATCATGATGAGCTTCACCTCTGGTGCAACACTGACCTTCGAGCGATACTTGACATATAACTCCTCAAAAACACCGTCATAATCGTCAACATTCTCCATAACGGATTCAGACCATCCCTCAAGCTGAATCTCAAATGGGTTGTAGCGCTTGTTCAAAAACTCAAGTCCAGTGACACAAGCGACCAACATACGACGCGAGAAGCGAACAGATTGTTCAACATCAATACTGTACGTAATCCTCTTCACCTCCGACCTGAGCTCGTCGATACTCGAGTACGCGTTCAGGCGCTTGTTAACAGCGAACCCCTTCTTTTCAAGTCGAGCCAACTTATTAATAAGATCCGACTTCTCTTCATCCACCGAAGTGTACCCCTTTGATGGTTGTTCACCCTGATCACTCCCATCAGGTCCCATCATGGGTTCATCATCAAACATCATGGGTTCATCTTCACCGTAATCAATCTCTTCATCAGGCTGTGGCTGCGCTGGGGCACTTTGCTTATTGGGATTTACAAAAGCATCCATCGCCTCCTGTTGCTGGAAAGATTGTTGAGGTCTCTGTATAGGCCTGGTTGGTCTAGGCACCGGCTTTGGACGGGGTGCAGAAATCTGAATCTCATCCATGAGAGCCTGTTCATCAGCATCTAATTTCATTACAGTCGTTTGACCCCTATCGAGTACGATTTCTTCGTCCATCTACTGTCTATGTAGAAACTAAGAAAATCTCTTTAACGCACTTTAAAAAAATCTATGTCTATTATAAATGTTTAAACTTAACTTCAACAAGAGTGATCGCAACGCTCTCACAGCCATGGCCGTCTTGATGGCCCTCATCGTTGCCCTGTCTTTCATGAACATGAAGACTTCGAAGTACCAACCCAGGCCAATTAAAATTGTACCAGTCAGTGAGGAATCTCTCTTTGACCTCAAGCCCGAGCTCGACTGTGTCGCCGGTTCGGGTAAGAAGGACAGCCCCTACTCGGTTGGTCTTACTCCAGGTGGCCTCTGTGGTGCCCAAAAGCTCGTGAGTGCGCATGCTGGGTATGAGATTGAGGATGGAATCGGCGGATCTTTAATCTAATCTAATAGTAAATGGCGTTGATCACATCACCATCGGATTCGATCCCGGACCTAAACTACGAATATCACACTATCACAGTCGATACCATCGATCAGAGTAGTGCGAACACATTCACATGCTTTCTCAACCAGCCAATAAAAAATATTGTACAGGCTCGACTCCTCGCTGCTCGTATTAATACCACTACAGCCACAGAGCACTGTTATGTTTCCATTGATGAGTTGAACACAGTCTTTTCTGACCGTGCATCCAACACGTACGAAGGTCAGGCGTCTCTGGGTGTTCTCAGAAACGCTTTTGCGAGTTTAGTTGTTCCAGATGATTTGACAAGTAATATCATCACTTTCAGGGATAATTACCCAATCGCAACCCAGTACATAAATCCCATTCGGAGAATTGACCGTCTCACTGTGAATATAAGAAACCAAAATGGCGTTCTTATAACACCCCCAAACCCTGCCGAAGAAAATTTTTTGGTTATCCGGTTTGTGTGTAGAAAACCAAACCTGTAATTTTTCTCCCCTTAAAATAGTATTACCATGTCTGCCGGTGTTGTTCAATTGATCGCTATAGGAGCCCAGGATAAATATATCATGGGTAATCCCGAGATATCGTTCTTCAGTTCAACATTCAAACGCCATGCTAATTTTTCACAATCCATTGAAAAACAAACAATCCATGGAGCGGTGAAAAACAATTCTATGTCTAGCGTCCAATTCGAGAGGTCAGGTGATCTTCTCAGTTATGTCTATTTCACACTTGATGACACAAATCAAGCTCTCGATATTCAACGATGGGATACCATTATTGATAAAGTAGAGCTTTTGATTGGTGGTTCCGTCGTTGACACTCAAGATGCCATCTTCACAGAGAAGATTGCTATTGATACGTTTGCCCAAAATGTATCCAGAAGTGCGAATGGTACACACCCGGGTGTAAGCGCTCGTTCCTTTTTTTATCCCCTTCGTTTCTTTTTCTGTGAGGGACCACAATGTGCGCTTCCCCTTGTAGCCCTAAACTATCATAATGTTGAAATTAGGGTTCATTGGGCCACTGCAGCCTCGAATTACAATGTTGAGTGTTTCGCAAATTACTATTACCTCGACAATGAAGAACGTGGTCAGGTTGCCACAAGGAAGCATGATCTTCTCATTACACAGGTACAGAAAAACATCCCCTCAAATGCTCTCATTCAAGAACTTACATTCAATCACCCTGTAAAGTACCTCGCATCCTCGGATACAACCACAAATGGTGCCCTTACATCCCCTACAAATAAGATTAAATTGAACATTAACGGTCTCGATGTGAGCAACTACAGATGGGGTAAACCGCATTTCATAGATGTGATGAGCTATTATCACACAAACTTCGTGACTTCCCCAGACTTCTTCCTTTATTGTTTCTGTCTCTCCACGTCCAGCTTACAACCCACAGGAACACTCAACTTCAGTCGTCTCTCTTCGGCTACTATCATGAGTGAGTCTATGAATATCAATGACCCAATCTATGCAGTAAACTACAACATACTTCGGATAGAAAATGGGATGGCAGGTCTCCTCTATGCAAATTAAAATACAACACTATAATAAATGGTCAAGACCTTGCCGACCATTGAAAGGTCGACGAAGATTAGGTTTGGTAAAAATGTCCAAGAAGACCAGGGTGAGAATACGATCGTTCTAAATGCGAGTAATACCGTAGTTGATGCATCGGATGCTGGGGCTGTTTATATAACACCAGTTCGCAACTTTCCCGGTTATGTTGGTAAGCCTGAAGTTGTATTAATGATGTATAACACAACAACAAAAGAACTAACCGAATCCGGTGAATCAGCACAAGATATCATTGGTAATGTTGGTCTTGATGAGGTTGCCAACCAAGGTAATGCCACATCTAATACTGTAATTTTTAATAATAATACTACTGCAATTGTCACTACAGGTAAGGTTGGTATAGCCAATTCCCAACCAGGTCATACCTTAAGTATCGGTTCAAATGTGTACATAGATGATGTAGGACCGTCGAACGTTCTTGTAGTCACTGGTGGTGTTTCTATAGATGGAAATCTAGCAGTAAATGGTGGAATCACTACGATTACAACGGAAAACTTAATTATTGAAGATGCCATCATAGAAATTGGTAAAAACAATACATCTGAAGATACGACCCTTGACCTCGGTCTTATCATGACTCGACCAGGGTCTAATGTCACGGTTGGTTTTAAAGAAGTTGAGAATGAGATGGTACTCGCCTACACACAAAGTAGTGCGTATAGTAATACCATTACTCCGATAGTTTCGGAAGACTTGGATGTACACGTGTATGGTGGTGTGCTAACAGAATCTAATGTGGGTATAAAAACAACAAGTCCCGACGCAGAATTACATGTTGTTGGTAATGTGTATGTGTCTTCAAACTTGACCGTGGATGGGGATACCCTCCATGTAGATGTGGAAAACAAGTCCGTTGGAATTGAGACCAAGAACCCTGATGCTAACCTCCATGTTGTTGGTAATGTGTACGTGTCTTCAAACTTGACCGTGGATGGGGATACACTTCATGTCGATGTGGAAAACAAGTCTGTTGGAATTGAGACCAAGAATCCTGACGCTAACCTCCATGTTGTTGGTAATGTGTACGTCAGCTCGAACTTAACTGTGGATACAGACACTTTCCATGTGGATGTTGAGTCTGAAAACGTAGGTATCAACACTAAAAATCCCACTTCGGATTTACATGTTGTAGGAAATGCGTATGTAAGCTCTACAACTAACTCTACAACAACAACCACAGGTGCTCTCATAATTGCTGGGGGTATAGGGGTTGCCGGGCAAATATACGGACAACACGCAAATCTGGAAGATGTAGAAGCTGATAGTGTCACAATAACTGATACTACTACTTCAACCTCCGCAACAACAGGTGCACTTAAAGTTGTAGGTGGTGTGAGTACACAAGAAAACCTGAACGTTGGAGCTGTTGCCAAGGTGTTATCCATTACAGATGCCTCTTCTAAAACCAGTGGTGCTCTAATTGTGTCTGGTGGTGTGGGTATTTCGAAGAACATTCATGCTCTACACGCTAACTTTGAAGATGTTGAAGCTGATAGTGTCACCATAACTGATACTACTACTTCAACCTCCACAACAACGGGTGCCCTAAAGGTTGCTGGTGGTATCAGTACTCAAGAAAATCTAAGCGTCGGAGGTGATGTCTTAGTTGTTGATACAACTGCTGGAAGTGCAGCCGGACCCGAAGTAGAATTATTTAGAAACATAACTGGTGCAGATGGAAACTATTTAGGACAAGTGAAATTCCAAGGTAATAACGATGCCGATGCACAGAAAAATTATGCAAAAATAACCGGTAAAATAGGTGATGCATCGGACGGAACTGAAGACGGTCTAATTGAATTTGCAACTATAAAAGCTGGATCTCAAAGTATTAGAGCACGTCTCACTTCAACCAATTTGAAACTACTCAATGATGCGGGTATAGAAGTAGATGGTACAGCAGATATCACAAATACTACTGGATCTACTTCGACAACCACGGGAGCCCTAAAGGTTGCTGGTGGTATAAGTACTCAAGAAAAACTCAATGTTGGTGGTATTACTAAGATTTGGGATGCCACAGATGCTTCTTCTAAAACAACAGGAGCTGTTCAAATCGTTGGTGGTTTGGGTGTTTCTAAAAATATTCACGGTAAAGACGTATTTGTTGAAGATGTTGTTTCCAACAGTGTAGTCATTTTAGACACAACAACCTCAACTTCAGTAACTACAGGTGCCCTCAAAGTTGTAGGTGGTGTGAGTACAGAGGAAAAGCTGAATGTTGGTGGCATTACCAAAGTATGGGATGGAACAGATGCTTCGTCTAAGACAACGGGAGCTGTTCAAGTCGTTGGTGGTTTGGGCGTTTCTAAAAATATTCATGGTAAAGATGTTTTTGTTGAAGACGTCGTGTCCAATAGTGTAGTCATTTTAGATACAACCGAATCCAAACTAAGAACAAATGGTGCTCTCATAGTTGCAGGCGGTATAGGTATCGCTTCAAATGTGAACACCACAAACCTTCACGCATTGGGTACAACCGCTTCAGCATCTAAAACCACTGGTACTGTTGTCGTTGCAGGTGGTGTGGGTATTTCAGGTGCTTTATTCGGTGCCAGTGCTAATTTAGAAGATGTCGAAGCTGATAATCTCACTATTACCGATGATACAACATCAACTTCTAAAACTACTGGTGCTGTCACAATTGCTGGTGGTCTAGGTGTATCCGGCCCTCTGTTTGGTGCTGCAGCAACACTCGACGGTATCACACATATCACCAATACAACTCAAGCTGGAAACCAAACGACCGGTGCACTCAAGGTTGCTGGTGGTTTGGGTGTGGGTGGTAATGTGCATTGTGGTCACCTCACAGTATCTGGTAATTTGACTGTTTCAGGAAATACAACAATTATTAATGCGAATAATCTTGTAGTTAAAGATCCTATAATTGAAATTGGCAAGGATAATTTAACCGGTTTGGACACTGGTATACTTATGAATAATCCTTTGACCGATGGTAATAAAGGTAATGTCGCGGTGATTTATGACTTTTCCGCATCCAACCTTGAGATTGGTCATACCCTCAGTAGCGCTAATAATTCTCCAGTTGTTATGAATACAGCGAATACACTCGCTGTCAATATAAATGGTACTCTAGGAGTTACTGGTGCAACCGAATCTTCATCTAAAACAACGGGTGCAGTGACCATAGGGGGTGGTTTGGGTGTATATGGAAATGTACACAGTAGTAATATTTTTGCAGGTTATGATCAAGATTTAACATCCTATGTGGGAAGAGCTGCCGTAGGTTTTGCGGGTGAAACTAATCATGCTTCTTTTGCACACATTGACAATAACACTACAGTAAATTATGCAGTTAAACAAACAGAGGGTGGTACTACACATCTCAATGCAAAGGCAGGTCAGCATATTCGTTTAAATATAAATAACAGTGAAAAAGCAAGGCTTACGGGTGGTGGTGATTTCTTGGTTGATACTGATACACTCTATGTGGATGCAGGAAATGACAGGGTTGGTGTAAATAAAGCAGCACCCGCATATGCCCTCGATGTTGTTGGTGATATCAACTCCTCAGCCATGGTAAAGGGTGTAACATTCACGGGAACAAATCTCTATGGTACACTAGCTGGGTCAAACACTGTGGCTGCGAGCGACATTACAGCCTCTGGGACTGTAAAGGGTGCAACCCTCACTGGAACAAACGTATATGGTACCCTAGCTGGGTCCAATACAGCAGCCGTCACTACTCTAACCGCCTCTGGGACTGTAAAGGGTGCAACCCTCACGGGAACAAACCTCTACGGCACCCTAGCTGGGTCCAATACAGCTGCAGTAAGCGACTTGACAGCATCGGCCATGGTAAAGGGTGCTACCATCTCAGGGACCAATGTATACGGTACCCTAGCTGGGTCCAATACAGCTGCAGTAAGCGACTTGACAGCATCGGCCATGGTAAAGGGTGCTACCATCTCAGGGACCAATGTATACGGTACCCTAGCTGGGTCCAATACAGCTGCTGTGAGCGACTTGACAGCATCGGCCATGGTAAAGGGTGCTACCATCTCAGGGACCAATGTATACGGTACCCTAGCTGGGTCCAATACAGCTGCAGTAAGCGACTTGACAGCATCGGCCATGGTAAAGGGTGCTACGATCACAGGTACAAACCTCTATGGTACCCTAGCTGGGTCTAATGCAGCAGCTATGACTACCTTGTCAGCCTCGGGTGTGGTGACCCTAACCGACACGACGGAGGCGACATCATCAGCTACAGGTGCTCTCAAGGCAGCTGGTGGTGTCGGTATTGCGAAGGATGTGTACGTCGGGGAACGTGCCTATGTCACAGGGGGTCTCATCACCAATACTGGACAGGTGACAAAGAAGACCTACTCCTTTACAGGAGCTCTCGATAGTGGTCAAACTATTGCGAATTCCACAATTAAAATTACATTTTCTGCCCACGTATTCTATGCCAAGATTGTAGCACATCTCATTGAGAGTGATGATGAAGTCAGTACACTTTCGATGGAGTGTGGTGGTGGTCATAGAACAGGAGGAACACCCCTAACTATCGCAAAGGGTCCTACCAGTGTATTTGGTAGTGCGAGTACAAATCCATGGAACAGTGCAGTTGCTGCTACCACCACAACCGTAGCCCTCGCACCAACAACCGATATGGCAGCCGCTGGTAATTACAATATTTTCATCGAATATATCTCAGCCCATGCGAGTGGTGCAGTGACTAAAATCACCGAAGGGTCTACAGATGTTATCACGTTCGGGTACTAAATCCCTCAACAAAATCACCAAAACATCAATTTTTTTAGGAGCGCCCCAGCCTCCTAAAAAAATTGTCCGGTACTTATAAATGGCACAGACGAACGTTCAAGCCTTTTCGGGAGATGTTGAAATTGCCGATGGTCTCACTGTGTCTAAAGATATCGAGAGTACAAACTCGTTCATTACAGAACGTGTGCTATTCAAGGAAACGTGGCCGAATGGTCATAACTCACTTGCGGGTGATTTAGGAACCTGGGTCGTTACTAACGCGAACCAACAGAGTAATCCCAGTATTACAACGACACCCGATGGGTACACACTCGTGGCTATTAATGGTGATGATTCGGCTAACGGAGAATTCGTGTCACCCGCATTCGACCTGAGTGATTATGCATTATCAGATGGTGTTCTTCCAGCTGATGACAAAAGAAAAACAACCACACGAGTATTCCTGAAGTGTTTTTTTGGTACAAGACAGTTGGATGACAGTGGTGAGGTTGCCCAGGTTCAATTTTCACCCGATAATGGTTCAACGTGGTACACTGTTGCTACATCACAAGATAGGAATGACGCCGACCGTTTTACGATGGTGTCAGCCGACCTTTCCCCGTATATTCTCGAAACCTCCACAAATGCGAAAATACGTTTCTACATGCCATGGACTGTCGCGGGTGGAGATTACATGAGAATTGGTCGTATATGGATTCATGAGTCGGATGTTCCCACGAACCTCGGTGGTATGTGGCTCGGTGCGGGGGGCAAAGTCGGCATCGGGACGACGATTCCAGGTGAAACACTTTCAATATACAAGGAAGATACGACAGCGGCTGGTGAGACTGTGTTATCGTCGATAACCGGTGTCTTCTCGGGAAGTGATGCTGTTACTGGGGGTAATATCAATAATAAGGGTTTATTCATAGACTTAGATTCATCTGCGACTGGTGGCACCGAAACTAACTCAGAAGAACATAGAGTTTGGGGTATCGATGTTGACATTGACGTTACCGGTGACAGTGATGACATAAGGGGAGGTAGGTTCCTGGTTAGGTCTGAGCTGGCTGAAAACGGAACAGATAAAAACACTAATATATATGGAATTGACGCACAAGGGCAGAATAATGGATCCGCACCCAACACGAATATAATTGGTGTAAATGGCAAATCCTTAAAGAGTACAGGTAGTACCGGTTTGACGGATATTATGATAGGTGTCCGGGCTGAATATGAGATAAATAATGGTACGTGTACAGACGCATATGGTGTGCGGGCACAGTTTGACAGGAATGGAGGGGCTGCGACAAACTCGTACCTGTTTTTTGGAGACCACGCTGGTAGCACAACAACCATCACCAACAACTATGGTCTATACGTGGCCAGTGCCGATAAACACTATCTCGAGGGCAACGTCGGCATCGGGACGAATGATCCAGTGGGAGTAAATGGGGGACAGCGTCTCGAAGGTTCGAGTACTGGGGGGTTTGAGTATATCGCCACGCGTAGTCAATCTTCTATAGGTGATGGGTCTTTTATAGGTGGATATCTATTTAAGAATGATGATACAGCTGGTACCACACCACATTATGCGGGGATGACAGGCTATGGGTCTGGTGCAAATGGTAATATGCAACTTCGTTTTTTTGCTGGACGTGATGTCTATGAAGATACACCCCTCGAGCCACATATGATCATCGATAAAAGTCGCAACGTCGGTATCGGGACGGATGCTCCACAAGGAAACTTGCACATATCATCTGGAACCAGTGGTGATTGTGTTTTGATTTTGGAAGCGGATACTGACAATAATGAGGAGGATGATAATCCCAGAATCGAGTTTCGGCAGGATGGTGGCATTGCACCAAGTGCTATTTTGCAGACCGATAATTATCTAGAATTTAAGAATTCGACTACTGTTCGTGGTGGTATGCGTTTTTTTACTGGTGGTGATACGAACGGTTTCGAGAATGCGACAGAACGTATGCATATTGACGAAAATGGCAACGTCGGTATCGGGACGGCGAGTCCTGAATGTATGTTGCACCTTTCCGCCTCGACGGCTAGTGCTGATATCACAGACCCCATCATACTTAAGATAAATAATAGAAGAGGAGCTGGTGATTGGAGCACTACACAACCTTGGGGTCTATTTGAGTTTGATACGAATGATACTAGTGGGGCCGGTAGCGGACCAGTAGCTGGGGTTGGGTGTCGTTTTGAGGGTACAGGTGGTGGCAACGCATCTTTATGCTTCTATACTGACGGATCCAATGACAACGATACTGTTCTCGGGGCAGCCAATGAACGTATGTGCATAGACCACGATGGCCGTGTTGGCATCGGGACGACGGATCCATCGCACACAGTTCATGTTAAAACCGCCGGCTCTATTAGAGTCGCCCTGGACACGGACGCGGATTACTCTTCTTACGTCTCTGGGGGTTCTATGTTTGTGAATAATCCGTCTACGAGTGGTGGATACGAACATTTTATCATGAATAATGCCACCGCTGGGAGTCACTCGACGACCTACTTTTCATTCAGGAGAGATAACGGCCAGATAGGAAGTATTCTCACTAGTACCGGTGCGACAATAAGCTTTAATACAGGATCTGATTACCGTCTAAAGGAAAATATTGTACCCATGCCTAATGAAGGATTAGCGGTTATAAACAATCTCCGACCCAAGACATTTAATTTTAAGACTAACCCCACAGAAACTGTCTATGGATTCATAGCTCATGAATTACAAGAACACATTCCAATGGCCGTATCAGGGGAGAAAGATGAAATGCGTGATATAGGAAATGTGGTAAAAATAGATGATGAAAGTAGTGTCGAACAAGAAGACGTTAGAGAGCCGGAATTTCATACAGAAGGTACGAAATGGGTAAAACTCAAGGAAGAACCCATGTATCAGGGAGTAGATGCGAGTAAAATTGTCCCCTGGTTGGTAAAGGCTGTTCAAGAATTATATGAAGAAAATCAAACTTTGAAAACAAGACTTGATGCTTTAGAGAGTGCCTAGTCCCGAGAAAAATAAACTCTCATTATAATAAATAATGGGTGTTATTTTAAATGAAACTGTTACTCTATCCAATGGCCTTTCCGTAACAGATCCGTATGCATCCGTAGCTGAAAGTGATATAAGGGTGTTAAAAGAGTAAACGCGAGTACGAATACGATCAGTTATATAACAAAATGTTCTTTCACTATGTGGGTCAGTAAAGACATACGCGATAATGGCGGTGAAGATATTGGACGTATACTCGTTGAAAATATATCTGAAACGCCACCCACGGTGAACGTTTATGAAACTCTTTATAACAAAATTAAAACATTGAAAAACTGTACAAATGCTATGTAAGTACCGACTCAAAACAAACTTCTTACAAAATGTCTCCCACTTTGTAAGATGTCCAAGCTTAAAAATAAAGTCTCACTATATTATAAAATGTCTGGTGGTATTGCCCAACTCGTAGCTGTCGGTGCCCAGGATGTGCACCTCGTTGGCGACCCTCAAGTGAGCTTTTTCAGGTCGACCTATAAGCGTCATACTAACTTTTCCCAAACTACCGAGCGTCAGGTCATTCAGGGCAACGTCTCGAACAACGGTATGTCCACCGTCCGCTTCGAGCGCAAGGGTGATATGCTCGGCTATGTGTACCTCGTCCCCAACAGTGGTACCGCCGCTACTGCTTACAGCGCAGCGGATTGGATGAACAAGATTTCCAAGGTGGAACTCCTCGTCGGTGGTCAGGTCATCGATGAACAAGATTCCACCTACTCTACTCTCATCGCCCCTACCCTTTCGGCGACTACTTCCTCGAAGTCTGTTTCCGGGGACTTCTCCGCGGGTGGCACCGACTACCGATTCTACCCCCTCCGCTTTGCCTTCTGTGAGAACTGGCAAACCTCCCTCCCACTCATTTCTCTCCAGTACCACGACGTCGAGCTCCGAATCACTTGGGGCACCGCGGCGGATACTGACAAGTGGGACGTCTACGCGAACTACGCGTACCTCGACACCCAGGAGCGTGAGATGTTCGCCGCTGAGCCCCAGAACATGCTCATCACCCAGGTCCAGAAGGCGATCTCTTCGGGCAACAAGATCCAGGAGCTCAACTTTAACCACCCTGTGAAGTACCTCGCTTCCGCGAAGGCTAGTGCTCTCGCCATCCTCAACGATGACAACAAGCTCAAGCTCCAAATTAACGGTACCGATGTCGCGGATTACAAGTTTGCTGATCCCAACTTCTCCACTGTACCCCTCTACTACCACACAACTAACGCGTCTCTCGGAACAGCCAAGACGCTCTTCTTCTACCCATTCTGCCTCGATGCTGGTAAGCTCCAGCCCACTGGCACCCTCAACTTCTCTCGCCTTGACTCCGCCCGTCTCATTAACGACAACCAGAGTGTTGGTGATAACATCTATGCCGTAAACTACAATGTACTTCGCATTGAGAATGGTATGGGTGGTCTATTATATTCTAACTAATTAGTAAAGATGTTTTGGAAAGTATTCTTTCTCCTTGCCATCGTTTTTGTATTGACGTACGATCCTAACTCCAGGACACTTGAAAAGTTTGTTGGTCAGCCTACACAACCAACAAGCAAATCATGTGAAAACGCGCATTACGAAGCCGTTCAGTTTGCTCAGAGCCCCTATGAGTGCCCATCCTCGGGTAGGACTAAGATGGGTGTAATTACTTAAAAAGAAAATGACATTTTCTTTTATAAATGGTTCCCGTGAATAAAGACACTCTCTTTGTCGTCGCAACTATTATTTGTGCTCTAGGTATTATCTTTCTGTTTAAGGAGTTAAACAAGACTAAACAGGATATCGATAATTTCAAGAGTTTCTCAGCCCAGGTCGTTCGACACCTAGCCCCACCCCCAGAGCCAGTTGTACCTGTTCCCGTACCAGAAAAGAAGCTCGAAAGTGTTGAGGAGGTGGATGAAAAATCCGAGGAATAATCATATCACCTTATTATAACTTGCGAATGCGCGATGAAAAAGTACAAAGCAATTGCAGTACCGGTTAGCTTTGCTGATGGGAAACCACGGTTTCTCACAGTAAGGGACTGGAGATTTAAAGATTGGATTTTCGTGACGGGAGGATGTAGACGAAGGGAGATTTATAACCCTCTTCGAACAGCACTAAGGGAATTAGAAGAAGAGACACGTGGGGTTGTTTCACTAAAAAATGGAGAATATACAGAGTTTAAGTTTATACATAAAGAAAGTCCAACAGTTGACCTAGAATATAACGTATTTGTGTTTTTTGTTGACTACAATAGGTCTGAACAACAATCACAAATTCGAAAATTTTATGAAGAGAAACACAAAACACAAATTAAAAAGATGAACAATCAACCTATTCGAAAGACCCATGATGAGAATGATTTCATGAGCTATGACACCCTTGAAGAGTTTAACGGGAGGAAGAGATGGAAACTCATCATCGATAATGTCATCAAGAATCCTCAATTCTATGCATGTGTGAGTTCTCACAATAGAAAAACCTTCTCTATTAAATAATGAAGTCTAAGGCTTTTATTTTAAGACAGATTGGTGAATTACTCGAGAAGAATAGGGGTCTATGTGAACAGGAGGTGGAACAATGGTTCAAAGACAATGAAAGTAAAACTGTGTATGAACTACTCACATTTAAAAAGCAAATTTCTCAAAATCGAGAATATCAGGACGTCTCTTGTATGAAGTGGTTTAGAGATGAAGAACAAGAATAAGGTATGTTTAAGAATTGGTCGCAAAAATTCAATAATGCTACCAATCTATCACATGTGCTCATGGATGGAGGTAAACTCTCCGTGCCATTTGATAGATTGAATGAATTTTATGATGTGTATATACAGTCTGTAAAATCTGGTGAAAAGATTTACGTTGTCGAACAGAAGAGTGAGACGTATAACTTTTTCGTTGACATCGACTATAAAGATGTCGATCCTCTAGGTATTGACGATATCCATGATATATCTAAAAATATTTGTGAAACGGTTAAATTTCATGGTGGTAAAGAATGTCTCGTTTCTGTATCACCACCAAAGGTATCTGGAAATCTAATGAAAACGGGTGTACATCTCAATTGGCCTAATTTCGTGGTTGATCAGAGTTCAGCTGTAGCACTTCGTGAACATATTCTGGTGTCTCTTTCTAAATTTAAGGGTGATAAGGACTGGAACGAAATTGTCGACTCCTCAGTGTATGGGGACACACGTAGAAAAACAAAAGGGAGTGGGTTTAGGATGCCATGGTCATACAAACGAGCAAAACACGAAGCGTGTGGTGGTCGGGGTTGTAAAGATTGTGAAAATGGCAGGGTTGATCAGTTGGCGTATCTCCCAGTTTTCATTTACAGTACTGCTTCTCTCTCAAGAATAAGTCAAGAACCGTCAGTTGAAATTCTTAAAATGTCGGCTGTTCGAACTGATGCACCTACGACAGTTTCAGTAGAACCACCTTCAGTGTCCATACGAGCCAAAGAGGCTTCTTTTTCAGAAGATCAAACGAAGGATGAAATTTATGATGAGGATTTGAAGAATAGAATCGAAACGTTTATCAGAAAAAATATGGAGGGACAGGGTGGTGCATACCTGACGAAACTTTTCAAACACAAGGAAACGTATTATGCGGCGACAACTTCTAGATACTGTGAAAATGTAAAAAGAAATCACAGTTCGAACCACGTGTGGTTTATACTTAGTGGAAAGTTCATTCTCCAGAAATGTTTCAGTCGACATGAAACTATTCTTGGACGTCGTGATGGTTTTTGTGAGCACTTTTGTGGTCGCCGACATCAATTGACGAGCGACATTATTGATACACTTTATCCTAAAAAGGAAGTCATCAGTAAGTGTCCAGAAATCAAAAAGAATGTAGAAAAGCCTCAAATTAAACAAATGGATGTAAAACCAGAACTAGAAAAATACATCAATCGAAACATGAAAAACACAGAAGATATTTGCATAGCGAACATTACCAGGAATAACAACACCTTTTTGGTCATGACATCATCTAAATACTGTGAAACTATCTCAGGGGAACACGAAAACAAAACAATGTCGTACACCATAACCAAAAACAAAATAAAACAGAAATGTCCAGTGTGTACGAAAAGTAAAGCTAGAGTACACGTCTTATCCTCTAGTTTAACCAGCAAATTGTACCCTAAAGATACTTAAACAGAACAGTACTTAAAGTAATTAAATGGTTGTTAGTACCCGCACTAGATTTGGAAGGGCTGTAAAGAAGCCAGCTCTTTATGTACCAGTAGAGACTATATTAGATGATGATTATGCTACGGATGAACATGATGACACTGATTCTGAATCACTCATTGATACCGAAGATGAATACAAATCGGATGATGAGAGTGATGACGATGACGATGCCGATGAGAATGGAAACTTGAAAGATTTTGTAGTTGATGATGACGAAGCGAGTGAAAGTGAAAGTGAGGAAGAATAAGCTTAAAAAAAACACGAACTATATTAGAAAATGGAAACAGACATTGGTAATCCCATTGAATATAACCCGACTCTTGACCCCCTGAACCATGGTAAGGAAGAAGATAATAAGGAAGAGTTGGTACAAGACCAACCATATTATTTTCATCCCAGTGAAATGAATTACCCCCAACCCCCACCCCAGAATGAGAAATTCGACCTCTTTAACAATGTTGATAAATCTACATGGATTATCGCGTTTGCTGTATTTCTTTTGGGTTTTTTCATGGGTAAGACCATGCAGCCTGTAATTCTCAGGTATACTTAATTATTTACTGAGGTCCCTTATACGGGACGAAAGTTTGGTGTCAGTGTCTTCATACATATCGTTGTTTACACCCTTTTGTGGAAATCCACTTAACCAGTGGTCTTCCGGAACAGATGAATATGCGACGAATGTACCAATATCCCCATATGTAGGGGGTATGAATCTATCAGTGACAGGACCCCTGTATGTATCTTCAACGAAACCATCAGTAGTTGAAGCCTCGACTTCAGTAGAATCTGTTTTGTTTTTTAAGTTGTATTTTGGTTTAAAAAACAAAATAAAGAAAGCTCCAACTAACAATATTGTTAGAATTGTGAGAAGCATTTTTATTTACTGTATACGAATATTATTTACGCCGATTCCTCTTCCTCCTTAAGTTCACCAAGCTTACCAGCCTCGGCCTCACGCTTCTTCTGGCGTTCGGCAATCTCATCAGCCACAACCTTGTCAGCCTCCTTAATGAGTTCCTCCATGGGTGTATCAGGCTTCTCCTTCTTGAGGCGCTCGAGTACCTCAGCTGGGTGAGGAATAGGCGCCTCGTCAGGCTTGTTGTAATAGGTGGAATTGTCGTCCCCAGGTGTGAACTTAGTAGACATACCCTGCTTACGCTCATTGAACATGCGAGCAGCCTGAGCCTGGTTCTCCTTGTACCCAGTCATGATTTCCTCAAGTTTGTCATTTGTGTAATGCACATCCTCAATCTTTTCGGCATCGGGTGGGATCAGGAGCCACTTGTACATGTCGACTACATAGATATCGAATGTAGCATCCTCTTTCTGAAGACGCTTAGCATGATTCGCCGCCTCATCACGGGTAGCGAAAGCTCCACGAAGCTTAACACCAAACTTGTCATTCTTCTGAGGACACTCAGGACCAACGATGGAAAGGCACGCGAACACCTGGCCAGGTACAGTAGTGTAATCTTGTTCAAGAGACATTATACCAATTTTAGAACTTAAAACTTTAAGCTACTATTTACATAATATGCATGAGTACTGGGATAAACAACCCGTTCCTCGAGAAGACACTATACCTGGTGAAATTGAGAAAACACGAGATGTTTCGAAAAAGACTACAAAACTTCCAGATGGTTTCGTATGGTCCTCGTGTAATCTGAAAGAAGCGTGTGAGTTTTTAAATTCTCATTATGTATCCGATGGAGTATTTAGACTGTGTCATACTGTTGAAGCTTTGAAATGGTCGATGGATGAGTATGCTGTTATTCGTAAAAAGGATACAAACCAAATCATTGGGTACATAACAAGTTCAAATATTGATACCAATGTTGACACGAATATAATGAAAATGGTTCATATCAGTTTCTTGTGTGTCCATGGTGAGTATAGAAAATTTGGGTTTGCTCCAATTCTTATATCTGAAATCAAACGCCGTGCAAACAAGAATGATGTATGGCAGGCTATATACACTGTCCATACGAAACTACCAACTCCAATTACGAAGTCCTATATGTGGCATCGCCATTTAAACACGGAAGCTCTCATCAAGAATAAATTCTGTCAAGTGGACCGTACCCGTAAAAACTTTTACCAGATCCGTGGTTCATGTAAGAATGTTTGGCGAAGAATGACGTCTGACGATATTCCCAGAGTGACTAAGATTTTACAGGATTACAATGAGAAGTTTAGAATTGCTCCAGTTATAAACGAAGAATACGTAAAACGACGGGTGTTGCCAATTTACTCATTCGTGAATGACGAAAACGACGATTTTATATCATTCTATGCGGCTCCATATGAACGCATCGATGGTTTGGGTACCGTTGAACAGGTGTATAGGTATTACGTAGTGGGAGACGTATACGACGATGCATTCATCATAGCTAAGAATTTAGGGTATCACATCTTCAATAGCCCCGAGGTGGGTATGACTGTAGAAAGTTTGGAAAAGTTGAAATTTATGAAGGGTAATTACGTGTATTACTACATGTTCAACTGGCACCTAAAGGAAATGATTGAACCCAAAGAAATCAATCTTATCATTCCCTGATTTTGGGTGAAATGAACCTAAGACATCCTCAATAATTTCAAATTAAAGTTTTCCGTTCTTTTCTACATATGGAAGAGATTCGAAAGAATCACAACGAAGCAAAGAGAAATCTTATTCAGTCTGTATCCCAAAAGGGTCAGCATATTCTCGATGTAGGTTGTGGTTTTGGTGGAGATCTTCAAAAATGGCACAAGTGTGGGGTGAACATTAACATGTGCGACCCAGAGCCATCAGCCCTAGAAGAGGCTCGTGCACGTGCAAAAAATATGCACATGCGTGTAAACTTCTATGAAGGTGATATTTGCAACTGCCCAAAAAGAAAGTTTGATACGATTTGTTTTAATTTTTCGTTGCACTATATTTTTGCATCAAGAGATTTATTCTTCACTTCAATCCATGAAATTAGAAAACGAATAAAACCTGGTGGACTCCTCATTGGTATCATACCAGATTCGGAAAAGATTATATTCAAAACCCCCTTATTAGATGACAGTGGCAACTTCTTCAAACTAAAAGACCACGGTAATGGTGGATTTGGTGAAAAGTTGTTTGTGAATTTAGTCGATACACCCTATTATGCAGATGGACCAAAGTCAGAGCCAGTGGCATTCAAAGACCTTTTGATAACACACCTAGAAGAGTTGGGGTTCAAATTACAACTTTGGGAGGGACTCACAGGAAATCCAATCTCAGAATTGTATAGTAAATTTATCTTTGTATATAAGAAATGATAACCTTCATTCTAGTAGTCCTTTCTTTGATGGTTCTCTTTCAAACGAGAGAACCTCAGGAACTCGTTGAGGTAAAAGAAAAGTACAGCATTCTCAGAGAACATCTCAAAGACACCGAAAATGAAAAGTTCAAAATGCTTTGCCGAACCATTCCTCTTACGGGTATGAAAAGAATGGAAGGTTCAGTTGGCTCGAATACAAATAAGGGTGGTGAAATTGTTTTGTGTCTAGATGGAAATACAAATCAGATTTTCCATGTTTTGATTCATGAACTGGCACATTCCACAGTTGAAGAATATTCTCATTCCCCCGAATTTTGGGACAATTATGTCGAGCTTCGGGACATATGTGTGCATTTGGGTATCTATCAGCAAATACCAGAAAGGACTAAATTTTGTGGTCAGCACATCCAGGATAAATAATCTCACTCTAGTTTAAATGAAGACACCATTAAACATTTTACTTACCGCCATTGCGTACTGGCTGGCTTTGTATGCTGTAACACTTGTACCCCTCATATCTAAGAATTACTATCTGAATCTCATTTGGATGACTGTGCTGATACCAAACGTCATTCGTTTCGCGATTGGCAACATTCCTCGCCTCGCTGTAGATAGGATCTTCTTCCTTTCGGCTACGTTCATCGCGTTAATTGTCACTTTCTTTATCAACCAGATTTCTAAAGAGACTAAGGATGCTATTACTGACCACACAGCTGGCACTAACGAGAAGCTTAAATTGAGCGCCTTGTTAGCGGGGACATTCACTATTGGTGTACTCGCAACGTATTATTCGGGTATTGATAACTCGATTTACAGTAATATGGGCTGGGAAAGACCTGTTTAAGGTTTGATGACGTAATCCTTCATGATGAAGAACACGACACCCGCCACGGCACCCGTGGTCGCGAGGCCAACCATACTTCTACCCCCCTGTTCGTTAAGGAACTTGGGGATAGAGGTCGCCAACTTGTCTTGAACAGGCTTGCTGACAGCGAGAGCAGCACAGGCCGCAACAAAGAGAGCAGTCATTTGCTCATCAGTGAGGTTAAGGGGGTTCTTGCTCTCAGGCTTCTCAGCCTGGCCGTTGGAAGCGTGCATTCCCTGGGGTTGGGGAGCAGTCATCTGAGGCATCATACCCTGCATACGGGGTTCATCGGTCATCTGGGGTGGCTCCATCATAATATCATTAATAGGTGTAGAATCCATCGTCGTCTCTTTACTTTGGCTCACATTTTTTTCAGGTTGATTCGCCACAAAAGATGTTGAAGGTTTATCCGTTATAGGAACCATCCCCTCCCCGTCATCCGATAAATTCATGGTAGTCATTCGATCTGAAGCCATTTAATATACCCATAGCTTTTTGAACAATTATCGAGACGCACTTACTTCCTCTTGGTGATTGTGAGAGCAGTCTTTTTAGTCGCCTTCTTTGCATCTTGTTCCTTTTGGTCCATGTGTTTGGGGTTATACATCTTTTGATGAAGTTTCCATAGGTCTGGACCACCTACCCTGAAGTTTTTCCTTAGACTCGCTTTGTACCAGAATACACAATCCTGTATCCTGTTAGATTTTACTGTATTATCTAACACGAGGCATTCATAATTCTCAGTACAGGCATCCATTACCTTGTTAAACATATCAAATGAGGGAAAGATGCCAAAAAACGATTTGTACAACTTTTCTCTATTCTGAAGGATGTTCTCCCTGAGAAGAAAGACATAATCCACATTTGCTCGAAGGGCTGGTGGGAGGTCCATACAATACTGCATCGTCAGCATGAAGAAGATCTTCCAGTGTCGCCCATTCATAAAACACTGTCGAATACACGTGTCCTTGAGAAACTTGTTGTCATACATACAATCATCCAAAAGCATGAAAGCACCACAATTCTTTTTCCCAGTACCTATCAATTTACGTTGTCTCGCCATAACTCTTTCGATAGCCTCTCTATCGTAATCACCATAGACAAACAAATCAGGAATGAATTCTGAATAAAAGTGGTTCCCCTCTTCTGTTCCTGAAAGAACAATACCAGCGGGAAGGTGCTTCTTATGATACATGATGTCTTTCACCAAGGTCGACTTACCAGTATTACGCTTTCCAATAAAAACACATACCCGATCATCCGTGATAGTCTCGGGTTTAAATTTCCTCAACTGGAGATTCATTCTACTGTAGTGTTTCGTTTTATTTAACAAAATTTTACTCATATACATTAGGAATGGCTGGTCGTTTGAGACTTGCTGCCACAGGGGTACAAGACGAATGGCTTACAGGTGAACCACAGTTTTCTTACTTCCTGACGAAATTTAAGAGACATTCAAAGTTTGCGTTTGACTACATAGAAAGTCAATTTGATGGAACCATAGACTTTGATAAGAGCATCACGTGTAGAATACCCGGTGATAAAGGTGATTTGGTTAAAAACTTAACACTGAAGATCACACTTCAAGATCCAACACCTGATAGTGGTGGTGTGAATAACACGATCTGGTGTCCCTCTGTTATAACCCATCTTATTGAACATGCTGAACTTCTCATCGGAGGACAACCTATTGAACGTATTACAGGCGAATACATTTACATGCATCAGCAGCTCTACAACACGAGTGATGATATAGATCAGACACTATACTTTCTAAATGGGCATGGTAATATATTGAGTTATGCTTCTGGTACAGAGTACACCTATTTCATAGACTTGCCCTTCTACTTTTATAGGAATTCATCCCTAGCTATACCAACTTGTGCCCTGACGAAACAGGTTGTGGAAGTACGAATCAAGACAAGACCCTTATCGGAACTGACATTTGGTGGTGCTGAACCAGGTGATACAGCCGCTATCAAGAAGTTTTCGTTGGATACAGAGTTTGTATACGTCACACCAGACGAAACTAACTTTCTGATGTCTAGACCATTAGATTACGTCATCACACAGGTTCAGATGTCTAAATTCAAAATGAAGGCGGGTGATACTACAAAATCAGTTATGCTCAACTTCAAACATCCAGTCAAAGAACTCATGTTTGTATCACAGTCTGATGTTTCTTTCCAAAACAATTACCCAAATGAATACAATACGATAACGAATGCAGAACTTCGTTTCAATAATGAAGTCGTCTTCAATAGAAATAACAAGTTCCTGGTATACGAACAACCATTAAAACACCATGTAAATTCACCATACTCTGGTGTCATTACACCTGGTGCCCCATTTGGAAGTGCTTTCAAGTTTGGACCAGCAGAGTTTGGTATGTACTCCTTCTCTCTTCAGCCCGAAATGCCTTACCCTACCGGACAGGTAAATATGAGTCGCATAGCTCATAAGTTGTTTAAGATAACCATTGATCCCAAATACGCAGATAGTGATAACAACACTCGTGTATACGCAATAAACTACAATGTATTGAGAATAGATAGTGGATTAGCTGGTTTAAAATTTTAGGTGGATATAATAGTAATGGCTGGTGAACTTCAGTTGACGTCTTCAGGGCCTCAAGAGAAGTTCTTTACGTTGGACCCAGACTATAGTCATTTCATAGAAACATTTAAAAGGCATTCAAACTTTTCAAATCAATATGTTGATCTAGACCCAGAAAATGAAGCTAATTTTGGAAAAAAGGTTAGGTTTAAAATCCCCCAAAATCAGGGTGATTTATTGAAAACATTGAGTTTGAAAGTCACACTCCCCGAAATCAACACACCCTCAGTCTGTTATATAGAATCAGCTGGACACGCTCTCATCGATTATGTAGACCTCATCATCGGTGGTAAAGTTGTTCAACGTTTAACGAGTGATTATCTTCAAATATATTCCGAACATTTCGTCACACAAACGAAGCAAGATGCACTCGAAGAACTCATCGGTAAATTCCCTGAGAGGACAGCATTTAGACGTGTTTCGAATCCACTTATTGTTGCTCGCAATGCACTAGGAAATACAGAAGATGTAAGCTTTTTTGTGGATTTACCTTTTTACTTTTACAACAATCCAGAACTTGCTATACCACTGTGTGCTATAGATCGCCAAGAAGTTGAAGTTGAATTCAATTTGAGAAAAGCACAGGACATGGTGATCAAAATCAATGGAGAATATGGAGACATTACAGGAGAGACTTTAAACATCAAGGATTTTCAGCTTTGCACAGAAGTTGTGTACTTGGATTGTGAAGAAAGAATCAAGATTCGAAAGACAAAACGAGACTATCTCATCACACAAATACAGGAAAATGTTTTTGATATTGGGGTCGGTGTCAATACTGGAAAGTTCAAACTCGATTTTGTAAACCCAGTGAAAGAGTTGTATTTCGTCGTTCAAAGACAGGGGACAGCAGGGGATGGTGTCTCAGAAGGGAACTTCGTCACCCTATTCGATTATGACAATACACTCGAAGAAACAGGAAACAAGTACATACTGTACGAAAACCTAGACCACCTCAAACTTACCCTCGATGGCCAGGAAATTATTACAGAGGACACAGGGAACATGGTATTCCTCAAGGCGGTTCAGGCGGCTATACATCATTCAAAGACACAGCTCATTAGACGCTTCTACTCTTATAGTTTTGCATTACAACCGGAAGAATGGTACCCAACTGGACAGGTCAATTTCAGTCTCATAAAAGAACAGTTCTTAGACCTAAGTCTGACACCGTGTGTAGATTATGCAAGACAGATTCGAGTATACGCTGCAAACTACAATATCCTTCGTGTAGGTGAGGGAACTGCGAAAACTATTTTTGATTTGAAATACTAAAGATGAACATGCAAACTGGTTTCGGTGATGGTGGTGATGGTATGGCAGAACAATACATTACCAGTATGACCAACATTCTCCTACCCGTTTTTGAACGGGGTGTGATACTCGCAGCTGAATATTCTAAAGCTTGTGGAAGAGATACACTTCTTCCAGAAGACATGGAATATGCAATGAAATATTGTGCTATGTACACAGTTGGTCAAACGACAGGAACGATGTTCCCCGATATTTATCAGGAAGAAGACTCTGAATCTGAATCTGATGAAGAAATGGAGGTTGTTTCTGATGATGAATGTCCGACATTCGAGAGATACTCAGGAAATGATCAAACATTTCTCCAAATGAATGAAGCATATGATAGGTGGGACGCATGGGTTCCTCAGAATCCGACAGAACACATGTTAAAAAATGCTATTAATAGTAATGAGCATCTCAGAGCCTGATGGTTGGACATTCTCGGAGAATAAGAGTAAATTACACATTTCTAATTTAGACTCCAGCTCTAGTGATGATTCATCAGATGATGAGGCATTATTTTCAAAAACAAAATCAATCAAAACTAAAAAGTTTAAGAAGATAGTCAAGAAGGAAGAAGTTAAACTAGAATAATTTTCTTGTAATACTGTATAACAAACACAATGTCGGCCGCTGCTCTCCAGACCGTAAACCTCGTCACCCAGGAACTCCAGACCCAGACTCTCAACTCGATTGTTGGTGGCTTCTCGTTCGCCGCGGCTATGTCGTGGATGGACTTTGTTCGCTGGACCATCACCCAGATCGTAAAGGTTCCCAAGAACGGTGGTGCTCAGTACGCGCTTACCGCCATCCTTACCTCCCTCCTCTCCGTGGTTGTATTCCTTGTAATCTCCCGCATTACCGGTAAGGTCACTAAGCCCGCGCAACCCGTCTACGCGGTGACCCGCTAATTGGTTTACCCTTCATGAAAAATATCAGAAGTAGACCAACTATAACAATAAGCGCAATATAGAGATACTCCTTTCTCCATATATAAGAATTCTTCACCACTTCGGGAATACTTATTATTGGCTCTTCTTTCTCAACCTTCTTTGGTTCTTCTATAGGAACTTTTGGTAAATTCTCAAGTTTATCAGTAGAACCTGTTATCTCAAATTTCAATATATGGTCCTGATTTCTAAAATCATATGGGATGAGTCGACCATGGCTCATATAAAAGAATTCAACTTTGACATCCTTTATCATCTTTTGACTCCCAGAATGGAAGTGATGCACTAATACATCATCAGCACCATTGAAGTTTATAAAATCAGAGCCATCCAGGAGTATATGACCAGTATAGAAAGGTGTTGACGTGTACACAGTTTGTGTGAATTCATCTGAACCAGTCGTAAGTTTTAACACGAGTGAATTTGGACCATTCAAATTTATGGCACCCGAACGAAGAGTATTGTTGGTAGACGTAAAGTTTTTTGAACTAAAACCCATAATCTGATGTGGTGTTGTTAATGATGAAGTGTTGCTCAAATACCCATTCGTACCATCGTAAAATTCAATAGTGAAATCATCAGATGCTTCTGTGTTTGAAAATACCAATGACTCTGTTTCCTCATCGAATATGACACTGTCTATATGACTATTGGAAGGTGCCAGTTCTATATCCAAGTCTTCAGCTAACACATACCCATTTGAATAGTTTGTTTCATTTAGTGTAATATCTACACCATCTACACTAAATGTTTTGTTCGTGGCTGATGTCATCAACTGAGGAGTAGGAATACGAGCAGACACGAGCTTAATGTTGGATATATCGTAAATAGGATTGTCCAAATTTACAACATAATTATTGGCGTACGTATAGATACTCGTATCTCTTTCACTACTATCTATGTTAAGGGTGTGTACCTTCATTAAAATAGGGGGATACTATTTTAATGACTGTTTTTATCTGACATTCTAAAATCTTACTGGTAAAGACCATGCGCGAGGGGGTTGTTCTGGAGCTGCCTCTTCGCGATACCAAGATCTCTCGTGTTGGGATTCGCATTGCCCTTGTACGAGTTAAACTGGTGGAAAGGTTTCTGCTGATAGTTTTGACTCCAACCACCGTTGGCAGCATTCACGCGACCATCGACACGTGTAGTATCCGTGCGAACCGCTGTGAGAGCACCACCCTGCTTGAGAGCAGATTCACGAACATTCATGCGACCGGCATTACCCATGCGGTTTGGCTTTCCTCTACGATCTTCGGGTCGGAAACCATACCTCATGAGCTGTTCATTCGTCTTGGCGGTCACTTGAGAAGCAGCACTCTGGGTATAAGCACCATGATAACTGTGAATACCTGGAGCTGGGCGGTTTGTGTATGTGTACTGTTCATCATTGCGATCACTCTTAAATCGAGTAGGATCTTGCGACATCGTCTGCGCAGAGATGAAACGCTTGGCACCATTGAATCCTAAACCATCATTACGAAGGCCAGTCTCCGAACGGTTCGTGGTACGCTTTGTCTTCTCATGCTCATTGCGGGGAACTACACCAGACATACCTTGAGCTCTTCCAGCCATGGTAGGACGCCTCGAGGGGAGGAAAGCAGTGGTGTCGGGCTTGTTGTGAGTCAACTCACCAACAGTAGCCGAACGACCACCAGTGACATCGGCAGCAGGACCGGAACGCCCTGGAAGTGTTGTCAACCTGTACTCACCAACGTTAATTGGGTTGACCCTGAAAGTCTGCTGAAAGCCACCAACTGCTGGTACACTGGGGTCAACACCCAAACCTGGACCAACGAGTTGCTTCTCAATAGGGGAAAGGTTGTTCATGCGACCATGGTCATACATCCGGTTCCTCATGTTCAGGATTTCCTGACCACCACTACGCTGTTGCATGGTGATGTCTCCAAAATTCTCCATCTCCCGTTTGTGAGGCACTTCGTTAGTAGGTTGAAAATTATTCGATTCATTTATTTCTGGATTTTTCAATGTTGGTGTGTCTTCGACAGAAACTTTTGCTGGTTGAGACTTGGTACTCAAGTTCCTTCCAGTAAAAACAAGACCTGCAATAGCCATGAGTGATATAGGATCAGCCATTCTTACTTCTTGTTAACATTTTTATTAATGTACCTTTGCTGAAACAAACCGTTCTGAAGTTCGGCTCGGGTACTCGCGGGCTCATATCGCATCGTGCGAAGTGGAACCTTGCATTCCATGTTAGTGAGGGGAAACAAGTTTCGCTCATAAGTTTGAACGATGTGCTTGTTAAACCGGGAAGTAGATTGAGGGCGGAGTTGATCACTAGTCTCAATGTATTGTGCTGGTGAACCCTTGCCAGCCATGTAAGGGGCTGTGCCGTACAACATAGTGTTGGGTCGGCAACTGCCACAGTTGAGGCTACCGGGCTGGGGGTATACAAAAATTTCATCAGTCGCTTTTACGGGAGGAACAGCACCCGCGTTTTGAACAATGGAAAGTCCAGGTTGAAGCTGATACGCCATTTATTATTACATAAGAATATTTATCTAAGCGGTGCCGGGTGTTCCCCTATGCATACCGGAGCGTTTGTCACCATTGGTTCCCAAACCCGAAAAGGCCTCGAGCTGAACACCTCGAGCATTGGGGTCGCAGAACCGTGTATCACTCTTGCACATGGGAGCATTTTTTCGCCCATAGAGAGATTCCGCGAAGCTTGTTTGGTCTCCTGGGATTTTGGTCACTGGGTTAGACACAAACTGACGCTCCATAGCATTACGAAGATACCTCGGCATAGATGTACGAGAACGCCCGGCATCATATGGGATACGGTCGCTACTGTACGCCTGAACAAATGGTTTTACGGTGGGGTAATAGCACGCCTCCAAACGATTGGGTGCGTCAGTGTAATCGGTGATGAGAACATTGCCGAGAGGGTTGTTAGGAGTGGGCATCTGACACGAGACGCCTTCATCGACAGAACTACCGTACGTCTCCTTCACCATTCTCGACTTATAAAGAACATAAATAACACCCAAAACGGTTATACCCAACACAAAGATGCGAGGGTCGCGACGGATGAGATAAAGAACGGTACACACATAAATGACAAAACGCGAAGCAGCATTTACCCTGTCTTCTGGTGTTTGTTCACCTGTTGGCCAGAATTGAGTAACTTCTTCAGCATCAAAAAGTTGCTGAGGGTTGTCAAACCAAGCCTTCATTTAATATATGTGGAGGTTTATTTTTTTGGGAGACCCTTCAGCATATTACCCATCATTTGCATGAGGGCATCCTGGTCAAGTTCACCATCACCGTTTTGCATGTTGTCAGCGACACCCTTCGCAATGCTCTCAATCTGAGAGAGGGTACCCTCTGGAAGCGATGTGATAGTGGTACCAAGCATGTATAGGGTCTGAAGGTACTGCCAGGTAGCACCCTTAGTGTTATCAGACATCTTGACCCAATACGACTTAATATCAAGTTCCTTGAGGAAATCGATGTTCTCGATCTCATTGAGAAGGAAAGTCTCATCCTTCGCAGAAATCTTATCCGCGTAGGGAGAAACACCCTTCATGTACCCATCAACGACAAGACGGGGGTTCGTCGACTTGAGTAGGTCGAACGACGTAAGCATTTTCTTAATTCCTTTTTCCTCTGGAAAAGTCTTGTGCAATTCCACAAGAAATTGACTCATCATATCGTTGAAAGCAGAGACAGACGCCATTTTCTTATTATATTGGGTTAATCTTTAAGTTTAGAAAGGTTCACTAGAAATAGTCTCCTTTTTACCTAACCCACCCGACACGATAAAAAACACTAGAATCGCATTGAGTACGGCAGGTTTGGTGTATTTGTTAAGCTCGAGCTTACCCTCGTTATTGAGATACGCTTTGAGATGAATATAAGCCGCGGTTAGTCCGGCCCCAATGAGGGCGGCACTCACGGGGTCGCGTAAATGATCGGAGAGTTCCATTTAATAATACCGGGGATTTTTTGTACGCTGCTCTGGTGCATCACCAAATAATACATTATCATCTGGTTCTTCCTGAGGTTGACCCATTGGTTCACCCATCGGCTCAGCAATTGGTTCCGAAACGGGTTCCGGTGGCTCGGGCGCGTGTACACCGGGTACAGTTTTGAATTCATTTTCAAGACCGGTTGGCTGGGGGTCATTCATATCCATAGGCTCGGGCTCGGGCTCGGGCTCTGGTTCGAATGGAGGCTCGGGTTCCCCCATGGGCTCTCCCATTGGTTCATCGAATACGTCGGGGTCGGCTGTATCATGAACATCCCCATCGAGAGAAATATCACGGGTTTCCTGGGACATGTATGTCTGGAGAATCTGTTGCACAGGGATGAGTTCCTTTACCGTGTTCTCAATGCAGAGAGAAAGACGCATAGTGAGATTCTCATCACGCGCATACTCACTCTGTTCCTCATGGAAAATATAAGGGTCCTTGTACAAATCTCTCGCAGCGTTGTTGTAGCAGGTTTGAATGAAAACCTCTTCAGTTGGAAGCTTCAGGGAAATCTTCTTATTGTCCGCCTTGAGACGAACCGCCGAGAGAATCTTGGTGCACGCAACAAAAACAGCCGCGAGAAGGTCTCCGAACCACGAGCACCTATCAGTTATGTTATCAGCATGACGCTTAGACATCGCATTAGACCAGTTAGGAACCTCCTTCAGGTGCTTCTGGAACATGATGAGAACCTGCTTCCCCTTCGAAGTCTTCATCGATTCGGTGTAAATATCTTGGAAAACTTCAATCATAGGTGGACACATGATAAGGCACATCTGGCCGAGGTACTCCTTTTTAGCCTCTACGAGTACGTTGAGATTGTCCATTTATGATTAATAGGGTTTTTAAAAATAGTTTTTCCTACGCACCTCTCCTGTATTGATTTGCCATCTTCTTGAGATTCATGAGATTTGGGAAATCACCCTCCTCTTCCTCCTCACTTTTCACTTTACTCTTCTTGGGTACAACCCAGGATATATACATATCCTGATCGCTAAGAAGTCTCACTGTAAACCCACCCAATTCAAATTGTCTCGCGACATATTTTGATGCAAGTCTCCTATCAAAAACCGGGTACCCAATTAAAAATGCTGGGACGGTGAGAAAAATCTGTTTATGCCCAAGTTCTACAGCTTGTTTGATTTTAGAAGAAAACTGTTCATATATTTTTTTGTAAATCTCTTTCCTGATTTGTTTTCTCTTTTCATCAATCTTAGTCACGTCATTGATGCTTAACATTACAATTACTGCAATTTATTTTTAGCGGATTCCAACTCACTTTGAGTGGGGACAGCAGCCTCCTTCACGAGTTCATACTTGACAAACTCCTTACCAGCCGAACCCTCTGTGAAGGCACCGATACTGCCAGGAGCTTCAACACCGATGGGTTGTGTGCGGAGGGAAATAACACGAGACTTGCCATTCTTGACCTCGAACGACGCAACAACGGAGAATCCAAAGGAGAATCCACCCTGCTTCATCACCATGAACATGAGTTCATACACTTCATCACTGTCCTTCTTGTACCCCTTGACGGCGGTAGTCTCGATAATGTAGGTGCAGACACCAGTGCGGTCAGCAATCTCTTTGTTGGCCTTGAGTACAAAGTCTTCCATCGCATCATTGTCTAGACTTACCTCAAATTCTTCAAAGCCATCAAGGTTTGGTCTGGGATCATTCAACTTTACCTGGGAGACTGGCTTTGTGTAGCCTGAGAGACCGAAGGTCTCTGTGAACATTTCCATGTTGGTTGTGAGAAGGAGAACTATCAGGATGAGAATGAATGCTAACAAGTAATTCATCTTTACTAGTATGCGTTAATTTTTTTTTAGAAAATACCATATAGATAGTAGATGTCGCTCCTGATCTATAGCCCGAGATGTAAACATTCCATGGATGTAATCGAGTATATTAATAGCCATCAGCAGCTGAAGCAACTTGTGCGCTATCACAATGTCAATACACAGGGTATACCACCCAACTACCAAAGTAAGATCAACCGTGTTCCGACCATGCTGACAAAAAATGGCAAGATCTTGGTTGGTACTGAAATAAAAAACTGGCTCGACTCACTCCTCCCCCCGAAAGAGGTCTCCCATGGTTCTGTTAGTGCGTTTGGATGTTCGATGACTTCCCTGGATGGTGATGCACCCAACTCAGACTTATTCTCATTAGATGACTATGGACAGTCCCTCCAGCCTGCGATGACAAAGGAACTCGAAGAAAAGATAAGCCGAGAAGTATCAAAGGGTGTAGCGTATACAGATTTAAAGATCTAACGCACATGTTGAAGTAGATATGAAATTGGTTACTATCCAAGCTTCGGCTTTCAAGTCGACCTTTGAGGTTTTGAAAGATATCCTCAATGATGTGAATATATACTTCAAACCAGATGGAATGTATATAGTCACCCTGGATACAGCTCGAACCTCACTCATTGACATCTACTTGGCTGCTGACAACTTTGAGGAATACTCATGCGATCAGGAAGAGATTATCGCTGGTATCAACATCTCAAACACGTTCAAACTGCTGAAGACGATAACAAATAATGACGTACTGACGATTGAAATCAATTCCAAAGAGTACATGAACCTAGAAATTTCGAGTGAATCGAAAAAATCTCATACAAAGTTTGAACTCAAACTCCTGGACATCAATGAAAGTCGTATTGAAGTTCCAGAAATTGAGATGACCACCATAACGACACTACCATCCACCGATTTTCAAAGATTGTGTCGAGACATGTCGAACATTGGTACAGATATCGAAATTACGAGGGAGGGTAAGAAAATAGACTTCAAATGTGAAGGTGATTTTGCAAACCAGGAAACGTCTATCGAATGTATGGATGAAAGTCAGAAAATCACTGGTATGTACAGTCTGAAATACCTGAATATCTTTACAAAGGCGACGAGTATGTGTGCGTCTGTGCAAATTATACAGGAAAGTGGAAATAGGTTTTTGATTCTAAAGTATAACGTCGCAAACTTGGGTGAGCTGAAGTTTTACCTAGCAACTAAGGTATCTGAAGATTAGTCGTATAATCTTCAAGAGTATTGATAACCTTTTTCATCCCTAAACTACTCGAAAGGATAATCTTAGGAAACCTATCCTTTAGTACATCCCTATCATAATATAAGAAATGCTCGAGTGGAACCTTTTGTCCATGGAAATCGTTCCGAGGACCGCTGTACCGTTTCACCTTTTCAGTAATGTTTTTCATTGGTTTGTCATCCTGATCAACTATCCAAACACTACTCAAAGGGATACTAAAATGCATTGATGCATCTTCTTTTTCGCCAGGTTTGAAATTGATATCGTTAGATATGGCAGTGTATATGTGTCCGTTGTAATAGTACTTTACACGTAAAATGACATACTTGACGTTCTGGGGTATAGAAGTGTTTCTGAAATCTCTGCCAGTTGCGTCTAGGTAAAATTCCTCAAGAATGCCATCCCAGTCTTTACTCTCTTCTGCCCAAAAAGTGTCTTCAGTCTGGTACTTCATATCATAATCAATCTTGTATTCAATTTCTTCTTTTGCAATCGTGTAGTCTCGTGGTGTGGTTAAACTTTTGAACAGAAAGAAAAGATGACTTAAAAGTTTGATGAGCATTTCTTTATATAGAATGGAGGGAAACTTTTTAAGTAGATATAACAACAAGTTGGATGAATGGGGTGAGTTAATTAAGAAGGATCCAAACAACAAAGGTAAATATGAGTCCGAGATGGCCCAGTATATCATGAAGTGCATGCCTTATATGAATCAACATGCAGATGATGGTGAGGAGATGACAAACACAGATAACGTCTTCAATGTAAAAGAGACTGTTGGGTTAGCAAGAAAAGACATATTTACAGACTATTTGATAAAGGTGGAAAATAAGAATATACAAGGACCAAAGAAATCTTCTGTACACATAGATCAGTGTCCAAATTGTATATACAGTAATATTGTTCATATGAGGTCAACCGCAGATTTGGTATGTGATGGGTGTGGTGAGGTTGTAGCCATAGCAATGACAGAAGAATTAACCTACAGAGAAGAACAAGAGACATCAGAGAAAATCATCAACTATTCATACAAGAGGGAAAACCACTTCAATGAATGGTTGTCTCAGTTTCAAGCACAAGAAATGACCAACATACCTGAGGAGGTCATCGAACAATTGAGAAGTGAATTGAAAAAGATGAAAATCAAAAACCTAGAAGACATTACACACACAAAGATACGAGGACTTCTCAAAAAATTAAGACTAAACAAATACTATGAACATGTTCCGTACATTACAAATATTTTGAATGGAATCAAACCACCAAATATGCCACAAGAACTAGAAGAAACATTACGAATCATGTTCAAAGATATACAAAGACCCTTTGATGACAATTGTCCATCAGAACGAAAAAACTTCCTCAGTTATTCCTACGTACTCTACAAGTTTTGTGAACTTTTAGGTGAAGATGACTTTCTCCAATACTTTCCACTTCTCAAGTCTAAAGAGAAGTTGTACCAACAAGATGTCATCTGGAAAAAAATTTGTCATGACCTCAGATGGGAATTTATTCCAACTGTATAGTATGATTCCTATCAGTAGCAATGGGTACCTTAGTAGACATGGTTATGTTGATGTAAAATCCATGACCAAACTTGCCAGACATAGAGCACTGGGTAGGGTTATAAAAAATGGTGAACCACCACTAGGTCTATTCAGACGTCTCAATGTTCTCATGATACTTTTCAAGAACAAAGATCCAAAACTATCTAAACTTTTCAAGAGTGATAGAGATTGGGTAAAGAAGAAATATTTTTTGTAAAACTTTTTATTTTTTCATTTCAATTAGAAAATTTTTTCAAAATCGATTTGTAATTTAAAGATTCAACTGAATATTTTTTTAATGACAGAGTGTCCAAATTTTTTAGTGTGTCATAAGATGTATGACCCAAGACTAAAAGTATGTAGGTCATGTTTTTGGAGATTCAAAAATCAAGTTCTTGAATTCGAGGATGATGAATGTTCAATTTGTCATCAACACGTGAAATGTGTCAAATATAGAAAACACGAAGATTTCGTATGTCCCAAATGTTTCAACACCTAAGTAGTATTCAAACACTGATTTTATAAAGCAAAATGACCGAGGAAGAAAACAAACCCCTGTTGGCACTCTATGAGCTCGCACCAATAATGTGTTCGGGACACCTAGATAATATCAATCAAACGGACCCGGCTGTTCAGTATTGCATGGAACAGGCGAAGTTTCATCTGAAGACGGCCCATGAACTCCTGGAAGCAGCTGTATTAAGTCCGCAGACACGACACGATGATGACCTCGTATTTTATCAAAGGCTCTCGCGAGTTCTCCCGCTGATGGTCCTAATGCAATCTTTCGACTCTCCACATCCCGACCCGGTTGAAGAGGAAAATTCACCAGATACGCCGTCCTCAAACCTGTCAAGTCAAGATACTTTTGAGCCTGCTGCTCCATACCATCAGTCAGAGTCTTGATGGCTTTTAGTTCTAGTATTACAGTGTTGTCTATGATAATATCAGCTCGTAATTGCCCAACTACATGACCCTTAAATCTAACCAATATATGACGCTCAGATTCATACGGAATACCTCGCTCTCTCAACAGTACCTCGACCGCGTTGTGGTATACCCTTTCACTGTAGCCGGGACCAAGTTCAG